>Ga0182232_1000039_pt1 | contig 43277 bp, 40 predicted proteins | sample G6R1MG_30_FD_155484 | JGI IMG/M metagenome (GOLD analysis project Ga0182232, IMG submission 155484) | Phyllosphere microbial comminities from miscanthus, Michigan, USA - G6R3_NF_07NOV2016_LD2 MG | ecosystem: Host-associated > Plants > Phyllosphere > Phylloplane/Leaf | place: USA: Michigan... | reverse complement strand
AGCAACTGCCGGAGGTCGGTGACCTCGATAAGCCGAAGCTGGTGTTCTTCTTCGACGAGGCGCACCTGCTGTTCGACGATGCGCCCAAGGCCCTCCTGTCCGCCGTCGAGCAGGTGGTGCGCCTGATCCGGTCCAAGGGGGTGGGAGTCTACTTTGTGACCCAGAACCCCCTCGACGTCCCCGAATCGGTGCTCGGTCAGCTCGGCAACCGGGTGCAGCACGCGCTGCGCGCCTTCACGCCCCGCGACCAGCGCGCCGTGAAGGCGGCGGCCGAGACGTTTCGACAGAACCCAGGCTTCGATGTCGGACAAGCCATCACCGAACTCGGCGTCGGCGAAGCCCTGATGAGCTTCCTCGAACCCAAGGGCACGCCCTCCGTCGTCGAGCGCGCCCTCGTCGCCCCGCCTCAAGGGCGCGTCGGTCCCATCACCCCGGCCGAGCGCGCCGGCCTGATGGCGAACAGTCCCGTGCGGGGAAAGTACGACACAGCCGTGGACAACGAGAGCGCCTACGAGATCCTGGCCAAGCGCAAGGGCCTCGATGCCGGTGCGGCCGAGGCGGCGCAGCACTCCGAAGGGGGCTTGACGGGAATGCTTGGCGGTCTCCTGGGCGGCGTCTTCGGGACGAAGCCGGCTGCCAAGGGCGGGCGGCGACCGCCCCAGAGCCTGGCCGAACAGGTCATCGGTAACGCCGCCCGCTCCATGGCCCGCAAGGTCGGGACGGAGGTCGGCAACGCGATCCTCCGGAACGTGCTCGGCGGCCTGACGAAGCGGTAACGCCGCCACCCGCGCGAGGCCGGCCGCGTCGCTCGAATCGGCATTGCCTTGACAAATCGTTCCCCCGACGCCTATGCACCGGCGCAATGCGCGGCTTCCTCGACGAAGTCCGCGCGTTTCGCGTTCGCGCCCGGTCTCGATCCGGTGTCGCGGATGACCTGAACAAGAAGACGGTCCAGGCTTGCCCGTTGGGTGGGCTGGAGGCCGGCAGAGAACACGAGAGAGAACGATGTTCGCAGTCATCAAGACGGGCGGCAAGCAGTATCGCGTCGCCGCCAACGACACCATCACGATCGCCAGCCTCGAGGGCGAAGCCGGCTCCACCATCACCTTCGGGGACGTGCTTCTGTTCGCCGACGGTGCCGGCGCCACCCAGATCGGCGCTCCGCTGCTCTCGGGCATCAGCGTCACCGGCGAGATTGTCAGCCATGGCCGCGACGCGAAGGTCATCGCCTTCAAGAAGCGCCGCCGGCAGAATTCGCGCCGCAAGCGGGGCCACCGCCAGCACCACACGGTGGTGCGCATCACCGGTATCAGCGCCTGACGGCGAGATCGTTTTTCGAGATTTCGGAGTAAGCCACAATGGCCCATAAAAAAGCAGGCGGTTCGTCCCGCAACGGCCGCGATTCTGCCGGCCAGCGCCTCGGCGTGAAGAAGTTCGGTTCGGAAGCCGTCATCGCCGGCAACATCATCGTGCGCCAGCGCGGCACCAAGTGGCACCCCGGCACCAATGTCGGCATGGGCACGGACCACACCCTGTTCGCCAAGACCGATGGCCGCGTGCTGTTCATGACGAAACGCGGCCGCGCCTTCGTCACCGTCGTGCCGCTGCAGGAAGCCGCCGAGTAAGCAATATTCTCTCGCGATCGACCGGGTTTCCGGCCGATCGGGGTATGCGTGGGGGAGGATGGGCATCCATCCTCCCTTTCGTCGTCTGAGGTGGGGGCCCACTCCACCCGCAGCGATGGGATCGAGGTGATGCAGCGTACCCTCGCCGTGTCCGGTGCGGCAGCCATGGTCTCGGCCGCGCTTGCCGCTTTCATCCTGCGTGGCCGCGCGCCCGAGCCTACACCCGTCGAAGTCGCGGCCAAGCCCGCGCCGCCGATGCTGTACTGCGAGTTCTACAACTTCGTCGGCCGCGCCCCGAAGGTGGGGTTCACCTTCGCCGTCGCCCACAAGGGTGAGGCCCCGGCCTTCACACAGATCAACCAGATCGAGGCGGACGGGACCCGAACCACTTTCGGCGGTGACGGCACGCCGTCACCGCGCTGGACCTTCGAGACGGGATCACCCCCCATTCTGGTGTCACCCGACGACGCCATTCGCATCGTTCTGTACGGATACGAGGGTGCCAAGTCCTCCAGCGCATGGTTCGAGGCGGGACTTCGGAGTATCCAATACCTGAACCTCGACGGGAAATGCCGTCGCAGCGGCGCCTGACGCCAGCACCGGCATCCTGCCGGAACCGACCCGCGAGACCGTTTCGCGCGTTCGATCCGTTTGAGTGAGACGAGCAGTCCCGTGAAATTCCTCGACGAAGCCAAGGTCTACGTACGCTCCGGTGACGGCGGAGCCGGCTGCGTGGCCTTCCGGCGCGAAAAGTTCATCGAATTCGGTGGCCCGAATGGGGGCGACGGCGGCCGCGGCGGTGACGTCTGGGTCGAGTGCGTCGACGGCCTCAACACCCTGATCGACTACCGCTATCAGCAGCACTTCAAGGCCAAGAAGGGCGAGCACGGCATGGGCTCGAACCGGCACGGTGCCAACGGCGCCGATGTGGTGTTGAAGGTGCCGGCCGGAACCGAGATCCTGGCCGAGGACGGCGAGACCCTCATCGCCGACATGACCCATGTCGGCCAGCGCGTACGCCTCGCCAAGGGCGGCAACGGCGGCTTCGGCAACGCCTACTTCACCACCTCGACCAACCGCGCTCCGAAGCACGCCAATCCGGGCCTCGAAGGCCACGAGCAATGGGTGTGGCTGCGCCTGAAGCTCATCGCCGATGCGGGCCTCGTCGGCCTGCCCAATGCCGGCAAGTCCACCTTCCTCGCGACCGTGACGGCGGCCAAGCCCAAGATCGCCGATTACCCCTTCACCACCCTGCATCCCGGGCTCGGCGTCGTGCGTTCCGACGAGCGCGAATTCGTGCTGGCCGATATTCCCGGCCTCATCGAAGGCGCCCATGACGGGGTCGGCCTCGGCGACCGCTTCCTCGCCCATGTCGAGCGCTGCCGCGTGTTGCTGCATCTCGTCGAAGCCACCAACGAGCACGCGGGCAAGACCTACAAGCTCGTACGCAAGGAGCTCGAGGCCTATGGCGGCGGCCTGTCGGACAAGCCCGAGATCGTCGCCCTGTCGAAGGCCGACGTCGTCGATCCCGACACCCTCAAGGAGCAGGTCGCCCGCCTCAAACGCGCCTCGGGAAAGAAGCCGCTGATCCTCTCCGCCGCCACGGGACTCGGCGTTCAGGACGCTCTGCGGGCGATCACCCGCTCCATCGGGGACGCCAAGCTCGCCGAGGCCGAGGCGCAGCCGGCCGAGGCATGGCAGCCGTGAGCGAGGGGGCGATGGTTTCCCCGCGCGTGGTCACCCCCAGCCTCCAGGATTTTCGCCGCATCGTCATCAAGGTCGGCTCGGCGCTCCTCGTCGACCGGGGGCGTGGCCGCCTGCGCCACGCCTGGCTCGCGGCCCTGGCCGAGGATATCGCGGATCTGCATGCCGGGGGCGCCGACGTGCTCGTGGTTTCTTCCGGCGCCATCGCCCTCGGACGGACGGTGCTGGGGTATCCGCCCGGCACCCTGCGCCTGGAGGAGAGCCAGGCCGCCGCCGCCGTTGGGCAGATCGCCCTCGCGCGGCACTGGTCGGAGGCCCTCGGCCACCACGGCATCGCGGCGGGCCAGATCCTCGTGACCCCCCAGGACACGGAGGAGCGGCGTCGCTACCTCAATGCCCGCGCGACGGTGCTCAAGCTCCTCGAGGTCCGGGCCGTGCCCGTGGTCAACGAGAACGACACCGTAGCGACGAGCGAGATCCGCTACGGCGACAACGACCGCCTCGCCGCGCGGGTCGCCACCATGATCGGTGCCGACGTGCTGGTGCTGTTCTCCGACATCGACGGCCTCTACACGGCGCCTCCCCACACCGATCCCGACGCCCGGCACCTGCCGGTGATCGAGCGCATCACGCCCGAGATCGAAGCGATGGCCGGCGGGCCGGCGTCCGAACTGTCACGCGGCGGCATGCGAACGAAGGTCGAGGCTGCCAAGATCGCGGCCAGCGGCGGCACCCACATGGTCATCGCCGATGGCCGCGCGAAGAACCCCTTGGGATCCATCCTGAAGGGCGGGCGCTGCAGCTGGTTCCTGTCGGGCTCGAATCCCGTGGCCGCGCGCAAGGCCTGGATCGCCGGCTCACTCGAGCCGCGCGGCATTCTCACCGTCGACGACGGCGCCGCGCGCGCGCTCCAGGGCGGGGCGAGCCTCCTGCCCGTCGGCGTCATCAAGATCCAGGGCGGTTTCGGGCGCGGCGATGCCGTGGTGATCCGGGACGCCGCCGGCCGGACCCTCGGGCGCGGCCTCGTCGCCTACGACAGCGACCAGGCCGCCCGGATCGTCGGTCGCCCGAGCCGCGAGATCGCCGAACTCCTCACGCATCCAGGGCGTGCCGAGATGGTGCACCGCGATGATCTCGCCATGGTGGGCGAATGACCGGACTGGCACCCGCGACGCTTGTTTAGAGCCCGCCCGCCATGCGATGACGGGTGAGACAACAGGCGGGCGCGCCGGATCGCGACGGCCCGCGAGGATGAAGGCCGTGCCCGTTCTGAACCTGCGTTCCGAGTTCCAGGCTCCCGATCTCTTCGAGGAGATGCATGCCATCGGCCAGCGCGCCCGCGCGGCCGCGCGCGGCATAGCCCTGGCACCAGCGCAGACCAAGGACATCGCGCTGCGGACCATCGCGGAGCGCCTTCGGGGTGCGCAGGCCGAGATCCTGGCCGAGAACGCCTTGGACGTGGAGGCGGCCCGGACCGCCGGCCAGACCCAGGCGCTCATCGACCGGCTCACCCTCGACCCGGCCCGTCTCGCGGCCATCGCGGCCGCCGTCGAGAAGATCGGCGCTCTGCCCGATCCCGTCGGGCGGCAGGTCGCCGCTTTCGAGCGGCCGAACGGTCTCCTCATCGAGCGCATCGCCGTGCCGCTCGGCGTGATCGGGGTGATCTTTGAGAGCCGCCCCAACGTCACCGCCGATGCCGGGGCCCTGTGCCTGAAGGCCGGCAACGCCGCGATCCTGCGGGCGGGGTCCGACAGTCACCGCACGGCCATGGCCATCGCGCGTGCCATGCGTGCCGGCCTCGAGGAGTCCGGCCTGCCGGCCGACGCGATTCAGATCGTGCCGACCCGCGACCGGGCGGCCGTTGGCGCCATGTTGTCGGGCCTGCAGGGATGCATCGACGTCATCGTGCCGCGCGGGGGACGAGGGCTCGTGGAGCGCGTCCATAGCGAGGCCCGAGTGCCCGTGTTCGCCCACCTTGACGGCATCTGCCACGTCTACGTGGCGGCGGCCGCCGACCTCGACATGGCCCGCACCGTCGTCCTCAACAGCAAGATGCGCCGCACGGGAATCTGCGGCGCCGCCGAGACCCTGCTCGTCGACCGGGCCTGCGCCGCGACGCACTTGGCGCCCCTCGTCGCCATGCTGCTCGAGGCCGGTTGCGCCGTGCGCGGAGACGCCGACGTGCAGGCCGTCGACGCCCGCGTCACGCCCGCCACCGAGACCGACTGGCGGACGGAGTATCTCGACGCCATCATCGCCGTGCGGGTCGTGGATGGCCTCGACGCCGCCATCGCCCATATCGAGACCTACGGTTCGCACCACACCGACTCCATCGTCACGGCCGACCGGGCGGAGGCGACCCGCTTCCTCGCGGAGGTCGATTCGGCCATCGTCGTTCACAACGCCTCGACCCAGTTCGCCGATGGCGGCGAGTTCGGGTTCGGGGCCGAGATCGGCATCGCCACCGGCCGGATGCATGCGCGGGGGCCCGTCGGCGTCGAGCAGCTCACCACCTTCAAGTACCGGGTGCACGGAAGCGGGCAGACGCGTCCTTGACGCCGTACGGCGGCGGCCCTCCATCGCCGGGTTCTGATGCGCCTTGACGTGTCCGGCCCGGTCCGGCTGCCGCCTGCCTGTCCCGGCCTGCGGGTCGGGCTTTATGGCGGCTCGTTCAATCCGGCCCATCTCGGCCATCGCCACGTCAGTCGGGTCGCCCTGAGGCGTCTCGGGCTGGACCGGATCTGGTGGATGGTCACGCCCGGCAATCCCCTGAAGGACCGGACCAACCTCGCCTCCATCGATGCGCGGGTCGCCGCCGCGCAGGCGATCGCCGCCCATCCGCGCATCACCGTAACGGCGTTCGAGAGCCGGATCGGTGCCCAGTACACACGCCAGAGCCTGCGCTACCTCACGGCGCGCCACCCCTCCGTGCGGTTCGTCTGGATCATGGGTGCCGACAGCCTCGCGACATTTCACCGCTGGGCGGGATTTCGCGAGATCGCCGCGACCATGCCCATCGCCATCATCGACCGGCCGGGTTTCACCCTGAAGGGCCCGGCGGCCCGAGCGGCCCATGCGCTCGGCCGCTGGCGCATCGATGAATCCGATGCCGACCTCCTGCCCGACCTCGATCCGCCGGCCTGGGTGTTCCTGCACGGGCCGCGCTCGCATCTCTCCTCCACCGCTTTGCGCGCAAAAGGATGAGAGGCGACGGAGGCGATTTACCGAAGGTGCAACTGAAACGTTCCATGTCGCGCGCATTCAGGGTACGATCGGCGCATGATCATGGCTCACGCAGGAACTGAGACGCTGAACGACGCGGTTTACCAGGGAACCCCGGGTTCCGACGAAGCGACCGACCGTAAGATCGGTAGCCTCAGGACGCTTGCCCTCGACTGTCTCGAGGACATGAAGGCCGAGGAGACCATCGAGATCGATCTCATGGGCCGGACTTCGCTCGCCGATACCATGATCATCACCTCCGGACGCTCGCAGCGCCATGTCGGCGCCATCGCCGACCGCATCCTGCAGGACATGAAGGCCAAGGGTCTTGGTTCCGCCAGGGTCGAGGGGCTTCCGGCCTGCGACTGGGTGCTGATCGATGCCGGCGACATCATCGTCCATATCTTCCGTCCCGAAGTGCGCGGCTTCTACAATCTCGAGAAGATGTGGGGCGCCGACCGCCCGTCCGCCGACCTGTCGAGCGCCGCCGGGGCCGAGTGAACCCCGCCGGGTTGCCCGTCGCGTGCGCCTCGTCGTCGTTGCCGTCGGTCGTCTGAAAGCCGGCCCCGAGCGCGATCTCGCCGCGCGCTACCGCGACCGGGCCGCGCAAATCGGGCGCGGTCTCGGCTTTCCCACCTGTGAGATCGTCGAGATCCCCGAGAGCCGCGCGCGGCGTCCCCAGGACCGGTGTGCTGAGGAGGGCGCCGCCATCCTCGCCCACGCGAATGGCGCGGCCCTCGTTGTCTACGACGAGCGTGGACGGGCCGACCTCAACAGCGAGACCTTCGCCGACCGGGTCGCGGCCTGGCGCGATGCCGTGCGTCCAAGTCTTGCCGTCGTCATCGGGGGCGCCGACGGACTTGACCCCACCGTCCGGACACGGGCCGACCTGACGCTGTCCTTCGGGGCGGCAACGTTGCCGCACGGCCTTGTGCGCGTCCTAGCTCTGGAGCAGGTGTATCGGGCGCTGACGATCCTCGCCGGCCATCCCTATCACCGCGGGAACCTCAGCGAGCGATGACGACGGCGAAGTCACGATGGACGGCGTGGACGGGAGGGCACGGGCGCTGTGCCCTGGTCCTTCTCAGCGCGCTCCTGACCGGCTCCGCCACGGCGCAGGAGCCCTCCAGGGACGCCGCGGCGAAAGCCTCGACGACAGAGCCGGACGCGATCGAGCGGGCGGTCGCCGAGAAGACCCGTCGCGCGGAAAATCTGAGGCGCATCGAAGAGGCGCTGGCGGCCTCGACCGGCGCGAAGGCGCAGCTAGAGGCCGAGATCGCGGCCATCGGCAGCGACCGGGCCAAGTTCAACACGGCCCTTCTCGACGCCGCTCGGCAGGCCCAGGCGACGGAAGACCGGATGACCCGGCTCGAGGACCGGTTGAAGGCCCTGGGCACGAGCGAGGCGGCCATCCGGCGCTCCCTCGACGGGCGACGCGGCGTGATCGCGGAGATCCTCGCGGCCCTGCAGCGCATGGGCCGGCGGCCGCCGCCGGCGGTGTTGGTGCGGCCCGAGGACGTGCTCGCCGTGATCCGCACCTCGATGCTGCTCGGTGCCGTGGTGCCGGAACTACGCGGCGAGGCCGAGACGCTGGCTGCCGATCTCACCGAAATGGTTCGCCTGAAGGCGCTCATCGCGGCGGATCGCGAAGGTTTGAAGAATGATCTCGCGGGCTGGGCGCGCGAGCAGCTCCGCCTCGGTGGCCTGATCGCCGCCCGCAAGGCGCGGCTGGCCGAGGTCGAGAGCGGTCTGGTGACCGAGCGGGCGCGCACGGCCGAACTCGGCCTCCAGGCCCGCTCCCTCAAGGAACTCCTTGAGCGCATGGAAGGCGAGGTCGCCTCCGCGCGCCGCGCGGCGGACGAGGCCCGGGCGGCCGAGACGCGCGAGGCCCGCGCCACCCAGGAGCGTTTCGCCGCCGCCGGCATCCGCGATCCGGCCCGCCTCGCCCCGAAGGTTCGGTTCGTCGAGACTCGCGGCGAGCTTCCCCGGCCGGTGAGCGGTACCCTGTCGCGTGGCTTCAACCAGCCCGACGGCAACGGCGGTACCACCCGCGGCATTTCGCTCGCCACCCGGCCCAAAGCCGTGGTCTCCTCTCCGGCCGATGGCTGGGTCTCGTTCGCCGGGCAGTTCCGCTCGTACGGCCGACTCTTGATCATCAATGCCGGCGATGGCTACTATCTGCTGCTGGCCGGGATGGACCGGATCGACGTCGAGGTCGGCCAGTTCGTCCTGGCGGGTGAGCCCGTTGCGGCCATGGGCGAGGGCGGCCCGGGTGCGGCTCCGGCCGGCGGCGATCCGATGTTATACGTCGAGTTCAGAAAAGACGGCGGCTCCATTGACCCGGAGCCTTGGTGGGCCAAAAGCCCCAGCGAGAAGGTTCGCGGATAATGCGCAAGGTTTCCCTCATTCTCCTCGGCGCGTTTCTCGGCGTCGGGTCCTCCATGGTCGCGACCCAGACCCGCCTGCTGTCCGGGACCAGCGCCGTGGCGGCGTCCGCCGAAACCTATCGCCAGCTCAGCCTGTTCGGCGACGTGTTCGAGAAGGTACGGACCGACTACGTTGAGAAGCCCGACGAGGCCAAGCTCATCGAAGCGGCCGTGAACGGCATGCTCACCTCCCTCGATCCGCACTCGAGCTACATGGACGCGAAGAGCTTCCGCGACATGCAGGTCCAGACGCGCGGCGAGTTCGGCGGCCTCGGCATCGAGGTCACGATGGAGGACGGCCTGATCAAGGTCGTGACCCCCATCGACGACACCCCCGCCTCGAAGGCCGGCATCCTCTCGAACGACGTGATCACGCAGATCGACGAGGATCAGGTCCAGGGCCTCACTCTCAATCAGGCCGTGGACAAGATGCGCGGACCGGTGAACTCCCCGGTCAAGCTCAAGATCACCCGCAAGGAGTCGAAGGACCCCATCGAGGTCGTGCTCAATCGCGACGTGATCAAGATCAAGCCCGTGCGCTCGCGCGCCGAGGGCGGGGACATCGGGTACGTCCGCCTGACCCAGTTCAACGAGCAGACCTACGACGGCCTGCGCTCGGCCATCGACAAGCTCAACACCGAGATCGGCGCCGATAAGCTCAAGGGCTACGTCCTCGATCTGCGCAACAATCCGGGCGGGCTCCTCGACCAGGCCGTCGCGGTCTCCGACGCCTTCCTCGACCGGGGCGAGATCGTATCGACGCGTGGCCGCAACCCGGACGAGACCCAGCGCTTCTCCGCCAAGGCCGGCGATCTGGCCAAGGGCAAGCCCGTCGTCGTGCTGGTCAATGGCGGATCGGCGTCGGCCTCCGAGATCGTGGCCGGCGCGTTGCAGGATCACAAGCGCGCGACGGTGCTCGGCACCCGCTCGTTCGGCAAGGGCTCCGTGCAGTCGATCATCCCGCTCGGCGGCAGCGGCGCGCTTCGCCTGACCACGGCGCGCTACTACACGCCGTCGGGCCGCTCGATCCAGGCCAAGGGTATCGAGCCGGACCAGGAAGTCCTGCAGGAAGTGCCCGACGAGCTGAAGGGCAAGGACGAGACCAAGGGCGAGGCGGGCCTGAAGGGCCACCTGAAGCAGAAGGATGTGGAGGAGCGTGGCGGTTCCTCCGCCTACGTTCCGCCGGACCCGGCCAAGGACAAGCAGCTCATCGCCGCTTTCGACTATCTGCGCGGCATCCAGAAGGGTGCGTCCAACACCAAGGCTCCCGTGCCGAACTGAATCGAACGACCAAGCCTTAAGCGCGTGTTAACTATGACGGCCCCCAATATCGGTTCAGTACCGGTATCGGGGGCCGCTTTCGTTTTGAAACGCGGTACCGCCGATCTCGCCCCGAACTCTGAGGGAAGCGGCTGAGCGTGACCTCCGACGACATTCTGACCCAGCCGCTCGGCACCGGGCGTGCGCCCCGGCGGCAGCTGCATGCCTTCTTGGCCCTGCGCCCGACATCCCGGGTGACGGCCGGCGCCCTTGCCCTCGGCCTCGTCGCCGGGGTGAGCGTCCTTGCCGTGACGGGAGATCCGCACGGCGGTGAGCCGGTGGCCGTCGCCACCATCGCCCTACGCGACCCGCCCTCCGGTCCCATGGCGGCGGTAGCCGACAAGGTCCCCGAAAAGGCGCCGGAAAAGATCCCGGGTGGTCAACGCTCCGCGGAAGCTGTTGAATCGGCGTCCGGCGTCACCGTCGTGCGGGCAGGCGGCGGCAACGCACCCGGTGACGCGGTTGTGATCCGCGTGCCCGACGCGGCACCGCCCAAGCTCGCCGCCCTCGACCCCCGCCTGGCCGAGCGGGGCCGCTATGGGAACGTGCCGCGCCTCGGTGATGGACGGATGCGGTCCCTCGACGTCTATGCGCGCCCCGACCCCGGTATCACCGGCCCGCGCATCGCCATTCTCCTGACCGGTCTCGGCATCGGCCAAGCCGCCACCGCCACCGCCATTACTCGCCTGCCGCCCGAGATCAGCTTCGCCTTCGCCCCCTACGGCAACGACCTCGAGCGCATCGTCGCGCGTTCCCGCGAGGCCGGGCATGAGGCCCTGCTCCAGGTGCCCATGGAGCCGTTCGACTATCCCGACAGCGATCCCGGACCGCAGACCCTGCTCGCGGCCGCACGCCTCCCGGAAAATCTCGACCGGCTCTCTTGGGCCATGAGCCGCTTCCAGGGCTTCATCGGCGTCGTCAACTACATGGGGGCCAAGCTCACGAGCGACGCCGCCGCCTTCGAGCCGATGCTGCGAGAGATCGCCGGACGCGGCCTCGGCTACGTCGACGACGGCACCTCGCCGCGATCGATCGTGGCGGGCCTTGGCGCCAAGGTGAAGATGTCGAACGCGCGGGCCGAGATCGTCCTCGATGCCTTGCCCCGGCCCGAGGCCATCGATCGCGAACTCGCCCGGGCCGAAGCCCAGGCCCTATCGAAAGGCCTCGTCCTGGTCTCCGCCACGGCCATGCCGATGACCATCGACCGGATCCTGCGCTGGTCGCGGGACCTGGAAGCGCGGGGGATCCGCCTCGTGCCCGTGAGCGCCGTTCTGCGCGGCAGCCCCGCCGGCACGCGCCTCACCAGCGCGGCCCCCTGACGGGGGGACGGCCGATTCGTCCGAGCCGAGCGGGATTGTGCGTTGCAGCGTCGGGACGGCGTGCCCTATGGTCACGCCGATGACAGTCCTTACCGACACCAGCGGCACCGAGCTGCCCTACCGCGCCTGCGTTGGGATCACGCTGATCGCGCGCAGCGGCCTCGTCTTCATCGGTCGCCGTCGCTCGGACGCCGGGCCCGAGCATGTGGCCGACGGGCGCGCTTGGCAGATGCCGCAGGGGGGGATCGACCCCGGTGAAGCGCCGCACGCGGCCGCCCTGCGCGAACTCTACGAGGAGACCAACGTCGCCCCGGGCTCCGTGCGGTTACTCGCCGAAGCGTCGGACTGGCTCAGCTACGACCTGCCGCCGGCGGTTCTGAAGCAGGTCTGGAAAGGACGCTATCGCGGGCAGACCCAGAAGTGGTTCGCCTTCGGCTTCCTTGGTGACGACAGCGAAATCGATGTGGCCGCGCCGGGGGGCGGCGCTCACCCGTCCGAATTCGACGCTTGGCGCTGGGAGCCGATGGTGGGGTTGCCCGACCTCATCGTGCCGTTCAAGCGCCCGGTCTACGAAGGGGTCGTGGCGGCCTTCGGCGGCCTCGTCGACTGGCATGGTCCGGCGTGAAGCGCGCCTCCATTCCGGTCGGCGTCTGAGGTCGGCCACCCATGCGCTGGTGGTCCGTTCCCATCGTCCTTGCCCTCGGCTGGTTTGTGTTCACGCTGACGCCGTTCTGGGCTCTCTACGACCTCGCCCGTGCAGTGCAGGCGCATGACGCCGATTATGTCGAACGGCACGTCAATCTCCGTACGCTCCGCCTTTCGGTGATCCGCCAGATCGCCGCCGCCGCGCAGTCGCGGGGCGAGACCGCCGGCGCCGAGCCCCGTGATCGTCAACGCCTCGCCGATGCCCTCGTGGCCCTGGCGATTCCCATCGCCGAATCCCTGGTGACGCCGCAGACCGTGGTCGACCTCCTCGACGATGGCCGATTGGACTCCGTCGATCCCGCCCCCCTCGAACTGCGCCCCGGCGAGGCCGCCGTCACCGCTCCGCCCGAAGCGGCGCCGAAGCCCGGATTGCGGATCGAGAACCTGCGGCGGCTGGTGCCGTTCTATCTGGCCTCCGAGATGCGGGGCTTTCGTGCCGTGGTCATCCCGGTGCCCCCCGACGCGACACGGGAACGCCGCCTGCGCCTGCGCCTTCGTTTGCGCGGCTGGACTTGGCGCCTCGTCGATATCGAGCTTCCCGAGGAGCTGCGCGAGCGGATCGCCCAGAAGGTCGCCGGGACGGGACGTGGGCGTTAAGAGCGCTTCACAAAACTCCCGATCACCGCCCGTTCTCATCTTGAGCAGGACAGCGCAGCGGGCGTTTTGTGAGAGACCCTAGGTCGCTTCACGAAACGTCCGGACACCACCCGTTCTCGTTCCAAGCGATCCGGTGCGACGGGGGCGGGCGACCCGGCACGCCCCCCCTGCGGGGCCGGCTGAAAACCGGCATCGTTATCTGGGGTTTAACACGGCGATGGGCGCCCGCGACGGTCCTAGCCGGCTGTCTCGTCGCTGCCGCGATTGGTGAAACGGGCGTTTCCGAGGCCCGTGCCGATGGTGAGGATGCCCCACCGGGTGAGCTCCGTACGATGCGGGACTTCGCTCAGGCCCTGCACGACGGCGTCGTTGTGCATCACCACCATGGTGGCGTGGTCGCCGATCCGCGGAATCGCCGCGGCGAGGCGCTCGGCGAGGTTGAAGCCGTCGCTCTCCCAGTTGCCCGGCAGGTTTTGGCCGCCTCGGTCGATGGTGCCGTTCGCCGCGATCACGCCCGGGCAGCCGATGCCGATGAAGGGCGCGAGGGTGAGATTGGCGCGGTCCGCCCGGCGGACGAGGTCGGTGAGCATCGCGATGAGGCGATCCACCGCCGCGTCGCGGGTGGGCGTGGGCTCCTCGTCGCAGTGGCGCCAGATCTCCGAACGCCAGACGGCGCTGCGGGACAGATCGGGCGCCTTGCGCAGGTTCGTCGCCACGACACCCGCACGGATGTTGCTGCCGCCGATGTCGACGGCGAGCAGGCTGTCGTATCCGGCGAAGATCCAGGCCGGGGCGAGGTGCACGGAGCCGATGAGACCCGCCTCGTCGGGATGGTGGCGGATCGGCTCCAGGGTCATGTCGAGGCCGCCCGCCCGCAGGATGACGCCCGCGCGGGCGATGGCGAGGTGGCCGACGCGGCTGTCGCTGAAGCCGCCGCCGACCACGATCCCCTGCGTGTCGCGCCAGCCCTTCTGCTTCAGGAAACGGCGCACCACGCCGGCAAGCTCCTGGGCGAAATCCTCGATGGCGCTGAAGACCAGTCCGGAGGCGAGGGGATCGCTCCCGGCAAGCGTCCGATCGAGACTCTTCTTGCTCAGGTCGGCGCTCGGCTTGTCGCCGAGGGGATCGGGGCCGAGCTTGCGCAGGGTCTCACGCCACGTCTCGAGGATCTCGCGGAATGCCTTCTTCGAGACCTTGTCGCCGACGAAGCCCTCGTCGGTCTTCAATTCGCTGTTGTAGGCGTCGACGATCACGGAAGGCAGGCGATCGGCAGCATGGGCGATGCCGGCCTCGCGGGTGGGGGTGTCCGTCGCCATGCTGTGTGCTGTCCTTGGGATACGCGGTCGCTCCGCCGACACGCGTTCGGCGGATCGAACCTCGGCGGACGACCGAACCGCCACGCTCGTAGCGCGTCGCCCCGGGCACGGGAAGCCGGTGCGACGGGCGGCCGAGGCGGGTCGCCGTCAGTTCGTTTCAGTTCGCCTTACGGGCCGGCGGAGCGGCCTCGGCCGGGGGCGCCTTCGGCTCGCGGGTCTCTAGGACCTCCTCGGCCTTCTCCTCGTCGGTGTCGCCGCCGCGCTCGATCGCCTTGTCGGGGTTGGCGGCCAGCGCCTGGACGATCTCGACAACGCGCTCGCATTCCGAGCCGTACCCATAGGTTTCGAGCACGATGGCCGCGTCGCGCAGGGTGCGCAGATCGCGCACCGTCTGCTTGTTGGCGGCCTCGCGGAGCTGGCTCTTGGCGGCAATGGCTTCTTCGAGCTTGGCCGCCTTTACGTCGCAGGCCTGGGCGGTGCCCAGGGTGGCGGTCGCGAAAGCAAGGGCGAGGAGGATGGTGCGCATCGGCAGAATCCGGGGGTTGGCGCTCAGGCGTGGTCGGGGTGCGAGCGCAGGATGTCGTTGGCCAGGGCCACGAGGGCGCTGAGGCGGTAGGGCTTGGGAACGAACACCGAGTCCGTCACGGCGTCGCCGTGGGCGAGGTGACCGCGTCCACCCGAGGTGTAGACCACGGGAAGGCCGGGGCGAACCCGTCGCGCGCGATGCGCCAGGGCGAGGCCGTTCGTGTTGCGGGCCAGATCGATATCGGTGAAGAGCAGATCCACGTGCTCACGCGCCAGGATCCCCTCCGCTTCGTCCGCGTCGGACGCGGTGAGGACCCGGTAGCCTTCCTCCTGCAACGCCTCAGCGGCCAGTTCGCAGACCATGATCTCGTCCTCGACGACGAGCACGGTCTCGGCGATGGCGCAGGAGCCGAGGGAGGAGGGCAGGGGGAAGGCGGGAAGGACCGGGGCGGCGCAGGCGAATGAGATCATGACGCAACTCCTACTCACCCGGCGGGGGACGAACGGTCTCGTGCCGGATCCCTTCTTCAACGGACCGTGGCGGCCTGCCGTTCGGGGGCGTTCACTCCAATTGCGTGGACTTGGTGAGCAAAGCTTTAACTCTGCGGGGGCCGTGGTGAACGCAGGAGAGCAGCACCGATGACCCGCCCTTGGCACCTCGGTTTCGGCCTGATCCTCACGGCGATCGCCGGCTACGTCGATGCCCTCGGCTTCATCCGGCTGGGCGGGCTCTACACCTCGTTCATGAGCGGCAACACGACCCAGTTCGCCGTGGCCCTGGGGCATGGCCAACCCCAGCTCGCCCTGTTGCCGGCGCTTCTCATCCTCGCGTTCCTCCTCGGCTGTCTCTGCGGCGGCGCCCTCTCGGCCCTGACGCCGTCGCGCTGGGGCACGCCGGTGATCCTCGGCTTCGAGACGGCCGTCGTCGCCGCGGCCTTCGAGGCCGCCGTCGCCGCGCCGGATTCGGGGCTCGCCTCCCTCATGCTTGCCCTGGCCATGGGGGCGCAGAACGCGGCCCTGTCCCATGTCCAGGGCTTTCGCGCCGGGACCACCTTCGTCACGGGGGCCCTGTTCAGCTTCGGCCACAAGCTCGCCCTGGCGCTGGCCCGGCGCGGCGCCCGTTATGCCTGGGTGGGCGACGGCGTCGTCTGGCTCGCCCTCCTCGTCGGGTCCCTCGCCGGAGCGGTCGCCTACGGCCGCCTAGCGTTGTATGCCCTGGCCATTCCCGCCGGCATCGCCGGCGTCCTGGCCCTCGTCGCCACGATCCTGACGGCGCGGCGTGCCTCCGGTACGCCCACCCTGTGAGATTCGAGCGCCCCGGGCCGATCGCAACCGCGTGACGAGAGATTTCCGCCGGATGGCCGAGACCACCCCCTCCCTCCTCGACCACGTCGCGCCCATCGAGGCCGGCGCCCACGTCACCGCCGCCGTGTGGCTGAAGGACACCCTGGCCCTGGCCCTCGGGGATGGAGCCGTGCTGCTGGCCGGCCGGGGCGAGGTCCGCCGGATCGAATCCCACCCGGAGGGCGCCATCCTGGTCGCCGCCGGCGACGGCCGCCGGATCGTCACAGGCGGCGACGACGGCCGCGTGGTGGCGACCTCGCCCGAGGGTGATGTCGTCGAGATGGCACGTGCCAAGGGCGGCGCCTGGATCGACGCTCTGGCACTTCATCCCGATGGCGCCATCGCGTATGCGGCCGGGCGCAATGTGGTCGCCCGCGACGCCAAGGGCCGCGAGAAGGTGTTCGCCGCCCCCTCCACGGCGCGCGGCCTCGCCTTCGCGCCGAAGGGGTATCGCCTCGCCGTCTCGCACTACAACGGTGCCACCCTCTGGTATCCGAACCTCGAGACGGCCCCCGATTTCATCGAATGGAAGGGCTCGCATATCGACGTGACGTGGTCGCCGGACGGGCGCTTCGTCGTCACGACGATGCAGGAGAACGCCCTGCACGGCTGGCGCCTCCAACCCGACCGGGGCCACATGCGGATGTCGGGGTATCCCGGCAAGGTCCGCTCCGTCGCCTGGTCCGGCGACGGCGACTGGCTCGCCACCGGAGGTGCCGAGGCAGCCATCGTCTGGCCGTTCGACTCGAAGGAAGGCCCCACCGGTAAGGCTCCGCGCGAATGCGGGGTTCGCCCGGCGCGGGTCTCCCGCGTGGCGTTCCACCCCAAGGCCCTGGTGCTGGCCATCGGGTATGAAGACGGCTGCATCCTGCTGGTGCGGTTCGCCGACGGATCGGAACTCCTGGTTCGTCCGTCCGTGAAGGGCAGCGGCGTCACGGCCCTGGCCTGGGATGCGCGCGGCGCCCGCCTCGGCTTCGGCTGCGCCGATGGCGCCGCCGGTCTCCTCACCCTGCCGGGTTGACGCCGTGGCCCTGTTCGGATTCGGGCGCCGTCCGTCCCCCGCCGACACGGCCGCGCGCGATGCCATCCTGGCCTGGACGCGCGTCGCCGCCGGTCTTGGCGCCGACGCGGTGATCAAGGTCAACGAGATCGTCTGCGCCGACCCGGCCTGCCCCGGCATGGAGACGGTTCTTCTCCTGATGCCGCCAGGACGGCCGACCCGCGCCGTGAAGATCGCCAAGCCCATGGCCGAGGTGACGGACGACGACGTGCGCCGGGCCCTGGCGCGGGACGAATGTCCCGTGCCGGACGCGCGTCACCCGCAGGATTGAAAGCGCGTCTCTTTTCTGTCATACGCCCCCTCGCGTTGAACCGCCCGGCCGATCGGGCTGCCGTGGCGGTTCGTGCTGCTCCATCAGAAGCATCAACCGAGCGCATCCCTTCGATCCCTCCGGATCGGAGCCGATGCGCGTTCAGGAGAGCCAAATGCCCAAGCTGAAAACCAAGTCGGGCGCGAAGAAGCGCTTCAAGATCACCGGCACCGGCAAGGTCATGTATGCCCAGGCCGGCAAGCGCCACGGGATGATCAAGCGGACGACGAAGCAGATCCGCAACCTGCGCGGCACCACCACCCTGTTCGAGGGCGATGCCGCCAACGTGAAGAAGTACTTCCTGCCCAACAGCCGGTAAGTCGCTTTTCACCCGCCGAACTGCCTTTTTCGTAATCCAGGAGAGAACCCATGGCCCGCGTCAAGCGCGGCGTGACCAGTCACGCGAAGCACAAGAAAGTCCTCAAGGCCGCCCGTGGTTATTACGGTCGCCGCAAGAATACGATCCGGATCGCCAAGCAGGCGGTCGAGAAGGGCATGCAGTATGCCTACCGCGATCGTAAGAACAAGAAGCGCACGTTCCGCGCCCTCTGGATCCAGCGTCTCAACGCTGCCGTCCGTGAGCATGGCCTGACCTATTCGCGCTTCATCAACGCGCTGTCCAAGTCCGGCATCGAGGTGGACCGCAAGGCTCTGTCCGAGCTCGCCATCCATGAGCCGGCGACCTTCGCCGCCGTGGTCGAGAAGGCCAAGGCGTCCCTGCAGGGCACCGCCAAGGCTGCGTGACGCGCTTTCGTCCGATCCTTGGATCGCGACTCCACGGACAAGGCGCGGCTCCGCATGGGGCCGCGCCTTTTTCGGTTTTCAATGGTCGCGCCGAAGATTTGCGGGCCTCAATGGCTTGCAAACGCGGCCTCGACCCGCAAAACCCTCACGCATTGCCCGCCCGACCTCATGAGCGCCCGGCCACCCCGTGACCGTCCGCGCAGCCGCTGAGTTGAACCCGATGACCGATCTCGACACCCTCGAAGGCGACCTCCTCGCCCAAGTCGCGGCCGCGTCCGACGAAGCGGCCCTCGACGGTGTGCGCGTGGCGGCGCTCGGCAAGAAGGGCTCGGTCTCCGAACTCCTCAAGACCCTCGGTGCCATGACGCCCGACGAGCGCAAGGTGCGCGGTCCCCTCATCAACGGCTTGCGGGACCGGGTCCAGGGCGCCCTCGGGGCACGGCGCGAGGCTTTGGCCGAGGCCGCCCTCAGTGCCCGTCTGTCCGCCGAGCGCATCGATGTCACGCTCCCCGTGCGCGAGGCGCCGGAAGTGCGCGGGCGCATCCACCCCATCAGCCAGGTCATGGACGAGATCGCGGCGATCTTCGCCGCCATGGGCTTCTCCGTCGCCGAAGGTCCGGACATCGAGACGGACGACTACAACTTCACCGCCCTGAACTTCCCGCCCGGCCATCCGGCCCGCGAGATGCACGACACCTTCTTCCTCGCGCCAGACCGCAACGGCCAGCGCAAGGTGCTGCGCACCCACACCTCGCCGGTGCAGATCCGTACCATGCGGTCGAAAGCGCCGCCGATCCGGGTGATCTGCCCGGGGCGAACCTACCGTCACGATTCCGACCAGACCCACACGCCGATGTTCCATCAGGTCGAGGGGCTGGTGATCGACAAGACCGCCAATATCGCCAACCTCAAATGGGTGCTGGAGGAATTCTGCCGGACCTTCTTCGAGGTCGAGGCCGTGAAGATGCGGTTCCGTCCCTCGTTCTTCCCCTTCACCGAGCCCTCGGCCGAGGTCGATATCCAGTGCTCGCGCAAGGGCGGCGAGATCCGCTTCGGCGAGGGGACGGACTGGCTGGAGATCCTCGGCTGCGGCATGGTCCATCCGAACGTGCTCCGGAACTGCGGCCTCGACCCCGACAGCGTCCAGGGCTTCGCCTTCGGCATGGGCATCGACCGCATCGCCATGCTCAAATACGGCATGCCGGACCTGCGTCCGTTCTTCGAGGCAGATGTGCGCTGGCTCGATCATTACGGCTTTCGGCCGCTGGATATCCCGAGCCTGGTGTCCGGGTTGACGGGATAGTTTGACGCGGAGGGGAGTTCGAGATGCCGACCAACGCCGAGGCTCTGAAGAGTGCTGGACCGATCGTCTCCGAGACCCTCCGGCGGCCGGGCTTTTCGTTCGCGTCCGGCAGAAACTCTGGCGCGAGGCGCGCAACCTGAGGAAGCCATCGATCCCATCGAGGCGCTGCCCAAGACGACCTATCGGAAGCTGGCCGTTCTGCTCATCGCAAAACCGCGCCGTTCCTGACTCCATCGACGGATACGCAGGCCCATGAAATTCACCCTCTCCTGGCTCAAGGACCACCTCGAGACCGAGGCACCCCTCGACACCATCACCGAGACCCTGACGCGGATCGGCCTTGAGGTGGAGGGCATTGAGGACAGGGCCGCGAGCCTGAAGCCTTACGTGGTCGCCCACGTTCTGTCGGCCGAACAGCACCCCAATGCCGACCGTCTGCGCGTCTGCTCGGTGGATGCCGGCGACGGTCAGCCCGTGCAGGTGGTCTGCGGCGCGCCGAACGCGCGCGCCGGCATGAAGACGGTGTTCGCGCCGCCCGGTACCTACGTACCGGGCAAGAACATCACCCTGTCGGTCGGCACCATCCGGGGGGTCGAGAGCCGGGGCATGCTGTGCTCGGGCGCCGAACTCGGCCTCGGCGAGGACAGCGACGGCATCCTCGATCTGCCCGAGGACGCGCCGACGGGGCAGCCCTACGCCGTCTATGCCGGCTTCGACGACCCCGTCGTCGAGATCAACCTGACGCCCAACCGCGCCGATTGCACCTCGATCCACGGCATTGCCCGCGACCTCGCGGCGGCCGGCATCGGTGTCCTCAAGCACGAGCACCAGCCGCCGATGCGCGGGGAGGGGCCTTGCCCGGTGCCCGTCACCCTCGAGTTCGAGGCGGCGGACCGCGACCTCTGCCCGTACTTCATCCTGCGCCGGATCACCGGCGTCACGAACGGACCCTCGCCGGACTGGATGCAGGCGCGCCTGCGCGCCATCGGCCTGCGCCCCATCAACGCCCTGGTGGACATCACCAACTACATCACCTTCGATCGGGGGCGGCCGCTTCACGTCTTCGACGCCGCCAAGGTGGCGGGCGGCCTGACCGTGCGCCGCGCCCGCATGGATGAGACGCTGAAGGCCCTCGACGGCAAGACCTACGCACTCACGGACGACACGGTCGTCATCGCCGACGCCAACGGCGTGGAATCCATCGGCGGCATTATCGGCGGTGAGGCCACCGGGTGCGATGCGGGCACGACGGACGTCCTCGTCGAATCCGCCCTGTGGGATCCGGTGAACATCGCTCAGAGCGGGCGGCGTCTCGGGGTCATCACCGACGCGCGCTACCGTTTCGAGCGCGGCGTCGATCCGGCCTTCACCCTGCCGGGCCTCGACCTCGCGACGCGGCTCATCCTGGAGATCTGCGGCGGCACCCCGAGCCACCCGACGATCGCCGGCGAGCCGCCCGAGACCGGGCGGGTCATCGATTTCCCCTGGACCGAGACGCGGCGTCTCGCCGGGCTCGAACTGTCCCGCGCCGAGATGAAGGTGAGCCTCGAGACCCTGGGCTTCCACGTCGCCGGCACCAGCGATCGGGTGAAGGTGCTCACCCCCTCCTGGCGCGCCGACGTCGAGGGCAAGGCCGACCTCGTCGAGGAGATCATCCGCATCGCCGGCCTCGACCTCATCGTGGCCAAGCCCCTGGAGCCCCTCCACGACACCGCCGGCCAGCCCGTCCTGACCGTGCTCCAGAGGCGCACGCGCCTCGCCAAGCGGGCGCTGGCGACGCGCGGCCTCGTCGAGGCGGTGACCTGGTCGTTCATCCCCCACGACGACGCCGTGCTCTTCGGCGGTGGCCGGGCGGACCTCGTCCTCGCCAATCCCATCGCGGCCGACCTGTCCGACATGCGCCCGAGCCTCGTGCCCGGCCTCCTGCGGGCCGCCCAGCGCAACGCCGACCGGGGGCTCCCCGACATCGCCCTGTTCGAGGTCGGCCAGTGTTTCGAGAACGATCAGCCCGAAGGCCAGACCATCCGCGCCACGGCGATCCGCCGGGGAACGGCCGGCCATCGTGGCGGCGGCCGCCATTGGGACGGTGCCGCGTCCCCCGTGGACGCATTCGACGCCAAGGCCGATGCCCTGGCGCTGCTCGCAGCCTTCGGCATCCCCACGGGCGGATTGCAGGTCGTGGCCGGCGGGCCGGACTGGCTCCATCCCGGCCGCTCCGGCACCCTTCAGTTCGGGCCGAAGAACCCCGTCGGCTATTTCGGCGAGATTCATCCCCGGGTGATGAAGGCCCTCGACCTCAAGGGGCAGATCGTCGGCTTCGAGATCACCCTCGATGCCGTTCCCCTGTCGAAGTACCGTCCGACGAAGGTCAAGCCGGCCCTTGCCCTCTCGGACTTCCAGGCGGTCTCGCGCGACTTTGCCTTCGTGGTGCCCCGCGACGTGGCGGCGGGCGAGGTGGTGAAGGCGGCGCAGGGCGCCGAGCGCAAGCTCATCGCCGGTATCGATGTGTTCGACATCTACGAGGGCGTCGGCATTCCCGAGGGATCGAAGTCGGTGGCCATCGCCGTTCGCCTCCAGCCGGTGGAGCGGACTCTGACGGACGCGGAGATCGAGGCGGTGACGGCCCGGATCGTCGCCGAGGTCGGTCGCAAGACCGGCGCGACCCTGCGCGCCTGACAGAGAAGCGGACAGGAGCCCCGACATGACCGACTACGCCCTCGTCGAGGCCCTCTCGGCGGCCCGGTATCTCCCGGCCGATGAACTCCGGCGCGCCGTGGCGGCGCCGGAGACGGTGGCCGACGAGATTCTGCGCGTCCTGGCCGGTCCCGTCGCGGGGGCCGAGGTGTCGGAGGCCGACGCCAATTTGCTGTTTTACGGAATCCACGTGCTCGCCGCCGCCCGCGACACCCGCGCATTCGTGCCCCTGGTGCGCCTGCTGCACCAGGACGGCGAGACCCTCGATGCCCTGTTCGGCGATGCCCTGACGATGACGCTGGCCCGCATCCTCGTCAGCGTCTTCGACGGCGACGTGGCCCCGCTTCACCAAATCATCCTCGACGGTACCCTCGACGACGTCGTGCGTTCGGAAGCCCTCGCGGCCCTGACCTTCCTGACCCAGACGGGACGCGTCGACCGGCAGGCGACCCACGACCTCCTCGTGCGCTTCGACGACAAGCGTGCCGCCGTCGAGGGCGACCTCGGCTGGGTCGGCTGGGAGGAAAGCATCGCGCTCCTCGGCTTCGCCGATCTGGCGCCCCGTACCGTCGCCGCGCGCAAGGACGGGCGCCTCACGGACGAATTCAGCGATGCGCCGTGGTTCCGCACCACCCTGCGTCAGGCACAGGCCAAGCCCGACGACCTCGCCCGCTTCGACCCGCACCGGTACGGCACCGTCGACGATCCCGTGACGGATCTGGCCTGGACCGCCGAGGGGGCGGGCCAGCCGGTGCGCAACCCCCTGAAGGATGTCGGCCGCAACGATCCGTGCCCGTGCGGCAGCGGCAAGAAGTTCAAGAAATGCTGCCTCGACAAGGCGGCCTGATTCGAAACTCTCGTACCAAATCCGTTGATCCCTCCGGGATGGCGGAGTTGGACCTCGCTGATGCGCCGTGCGGGCTTTGCGATCCAACGACCGCTTTGATCGAGCGGATGCCGGATCAGTCGCGTCTGGGCAGCCACGTGAGCACAGTGGCCGCAAGCGCATCGTAGTCGCGCAGATGCACCCCGTCGGGCAGCGCAGCTTGGCTGGTCAGTCCCGCCTCACCGTCGCGCAGGTCCGCGAACGGATCGAAGAACCGGCATTCCGACCGGGCGCACAGGCTTTTCAGGATCGCCGTATAGGCCGCCACCGCGACGGGATCACGATCCGCCCGCGCCTCCGGCCCGAGCGGCGGCACGGCTGCGACGAGCACCGTCTCGGCGTTGGTTCGAAGCCAGGCGAGAAGACGCGTCGCGGCCGTCTCGAACCCGGCGATGGTGGCGGCCGACAACGGGGCACCGCTGCGCAGGATGTCGTTGGTTCCGACGATCAGAATCGCGACCCCGGCCCGGACCGGAAACGGCAGGGCATCGACCAGTTGGGAATAGCGACGGGCGGAGGCGCCGCCGACCCCGCCATTGACGACGGGCACGGTACGGGACAGAGCGCCCCCCAGCAGTTCCGCGTGCGAGTTGCCGGCCACGAACAGGAATCCCGGCGCGGCCGCCTCCAGGGCGGCGCGGATCACCGGCAGGCGGCGGCTCAGGTGCGCCGTGGCCAAGCGCCGGTTGCGCTGCATTTCATCTTCGGCGCTGGACGTCAGGGCGCCGCAGCCGGCGATGAGAACGCCCCGGCGGGTCCATCGTCCAAGTTCCCGCATCGTCCAAGTTCCCGTTGGGCGCGGCCAAGGTCAGACGTGTTCATCCGTTCCCTTGGGCTCCGCATCCGACAAGGAGGCCGCCGCAAGTGCTTCGCATGTCACCCACCCATGGGCCCGCTGTCGTTCCGCCTGCGAACGCTTGCCCGGAGATTTTCGCCCCCGCGGGACAGTGCGTGATGCGGGCCGCCGTTACATCGCGGAGAGGAGTTCCCGCGCGGGCATGAGGGCCGCATATTGCGCCTCCGGAACTCCGTACGCTTCACCGGCGGCGTTCAGCAAGACGGTGCGATCGCGGATGACGATGGAGCCCCGATGGACGACGAGCGCACCAGTGTTCACCAGATCGCGCACGGCCGTGGTGACCCCGGCGCGGCGCACGCCGAGCATCAGGGACAGGAACTCGTGCGTCAGCGTGATATCCTCCCGATCGATGCGATCGTGGCACATGAGCAGCCAGCGGGCGAGGCGCTGATCAATGGTGAAGCGGCCGTTGCACAGCGCCGTATGGGCGACCTGGATCGAGAAGACGTGGGCGTAGCGCAGAAAGTGGAGATGTAGGGCGTGGTTCTCCTCCACCGCCCGTCGAAAATTGCTGGCCGGGATTAGAATCGCTCTGCAGGGAATCTGAACGAAGACTTCGTGCGGCGCACTCTCAAGGCCGTAGAGCAGAGACAATCCCGTCATCCCTTCGGGCCCGATGAGGCCGGTCTCCAGCCGGGCGCCGCCGAGCGTCCTGGCGACGACGGAAATCACACCCGCTCCCGGAAAGAAGACTGTTGAGATCGCCTCGTTTGGGTTCTCGATGCGCTGCGCCTGTTCGAGGGAAACCCGTGCGAGGTGAGGCGCAAGCAGCGCGAACAGATCGGGCGCCAGATTGGCAAGGAGTCTATTTTCCAATCCGGTTTGATTGATGATCGATGTCATGGCGACAGATTTTCCGAGGCGATCACTTTTTCCTAGATCGCCCAGTAATCACTTATACTTTATTTTTTCAAATTTATCAAGGAATGAAATTTTATTGATCTGAGATAGGTTCGCTCCCGATTTGATTGTCGGCCTCCGCCGCTGGGCTCCGCCCCTGGTTCGGGCGCTCCAGCTGGACGTCAGATCCGGTGGACCCGCTCGGATACGAGGTTGGCCACGGTGGTCGGTCGGGCGTCCGTTGGCATCGGCCGGGAACGCAGCCGGTGTTCCGGGTCGATGCCTGCAGTGAGGTTTGCGCCGCCGGTCAGTTGCAGCCGATGCAGATGCCCTTGGAAATTTCGTTGTCCTTCTTCTGTTGGGGCGTGCGCTGATCGGCATTGCGGTCGGCCTCGCCGCCAGCGGCGGCACCAGGCGGCTTGGTCTGGCCGACGCCGGTGGTGTTACGGGCGCGGGGCGTGGAGGTGACGTCGCCGCCCGTCCCGGTCTCGGCGGGGGATTGCGCCAGGGCGACTCCGGAAAAACCGAGGGCGAACACGACGGCACAGACGGGGAGATATTTCGAGATCACGCGGAATGTCCTTCACGAATGGGATCGTGAAATCCAACCCGTCCGGCGACCGTCGGTTCGGAGCGGACGACTCTTTCGTACGGTGGCGAAGTCGACACCCCACCGTGTCGGCGCCCGCTTCACGAGCCGACGATCGCCAGGAGGCCGCCGGTACCCGGGCGTCGAGACCGGGCCATCGGCGCGGCGGGCGTCGCGTTCGGCCGATCCGTTCGGAGCTGCGCGGCAAAAACGCATCTCGGATTTCGCGCCCGTCCCCTGATCCTTTCGGGATCGAACCCTAGTTTACAAGAAATCCAGACTTCAGACCGAGCCCCCGGACGTGACGCAGCGAGGCGCCCGCCCGGGACGGTCACAGACCCCTTCAACAGGTTCGGAGACCCATGACGAGTCCCAGAGACTTCGAATTGAACCGGCGCGAATTGGTGGTGGGAGCGACGGCCGCCGGCGCCCTCACCACGCTCCCCAAGGGAGCCCAAGCGGAGCAAGCCTCTATGGATCAACCGGTTCTGGCCAAGGTCGGCTTGACGGTGAACGGCCAACGCCGGGAGCTCGAGCTCGATACCCGCACGAGCCTGCTCGATGCGGCGCGCGAGCACCTGCATCTGACGGGGTCGAAGAAGGGTTGCGATCACGGGCAATGCGGCGCCTGCACGATGATCGTCGACGGGCGGCGCATCAACGCCTGCCTGACCCTCGCGGTGATGCACCAGGATTCCGAGATCGTCACCATCGAGGGCCTCGGCCAGCCCGGAAACCTCCACCCGATGCAGGCGGCCTTCATCGAACACGACGGGTATCAGTGCGGCTACTGCACGCCGGGCCAGATCTGCTCCGGCGTGGCGGTCCTGGCCGAGATCAAGGCCGGCATTCCGAGCCATGTCACGGCCGACCTCAACGGCCCGATGCAGGTGACCGAGGCCGAGATCCGTGAGCGCATGAGCGGCAACATCTGCCGCTGCGGTGCCTATTCCAACATCGTCGAGGCGATGACCGAGGTCGCCGGGAGGCCCGCATGAAGTCTTTTACCTACGAGCGCCCGAGCACGCCGGCGCAAGCCGCCCAGGCCCTTTCGGCGAAGCCGAACGCCAAGTTCATCGCGGGCGGGACCAATCTCCTCGACCTCATGAAGCTGCAGATCGAGACGCCGACCCATCTCGTCGACGTGAACGGCCTGGGGCTGGATGCGATCGAGCCGACGCCGGAGGGGGGCCTGCGCGTCGGGGCCCTGGTGCGCAACACCGATCTCGCGTCGGACGCCCGCGTGCGCAAGGACTACGCGGTGCTCAGCCGGGCCCTGCTGGCCGGCGCCTCTGGGCAGCTGCGCAACAAGGCGACGACGGCCGGCAATCTGCTCCAGCGCACGCGCTGCCCGTATTTCTACGATACCGCCCAGCCCTGTAACAAACGCCAGCCCGGCTCAGGCTGCGGCGCCATCGCGGGCGTCTCGCGTCAACTCGCGATCATCGGTTCGAGCGAGGCCTGCATCGCGACCCATCCCGGCGACATGGCGGTGGCCATGCGCGTCCTCGACGCCACCGTGGAGACCGTCGACGCCCGGGGCAACGCGCGCCGCATCCCCATGGCCGAGTTCCACCGCCTGCCCGGTGACCGGCCCGAGATCGACACCACCCTGAAGCCCGGCGAGCTCATCACCGCCGTGACCCTGCCGAAGCCGCTCGGGGGCAAGCACATCTACCGCAAGGTCCGTGACCGGGCGTCCTACGCCTATGCCCTCGTCTCCGTCGCGGCGGTGATTCAGCCGGACGGATCCGGCCGTGTCGCCCTCGGGGGCGTCGCCCACAAGCCCTGGCGGGTCGAAGCGGCCGAGGCCGCCTTGCCGCGCGGCGCTCGAGCGACGACCGAGGCACTCCTGGCCGGCGCCAAGCCGACCCACGACAACGCCTACAAGATCAAGCTGGCCGAGCGGACGCTCGGGGCGGCGCTTATCGAAGCGAGGGCCTGAGCCATGAAGTTCGACACGCCCGCGGGGCAGAACCCCATCGATCAGCTCAAGGTCGTCGGCAAGCCGACGGACCGCATCGACGGCAAGTACAAGACCACCGGCACCGCGCCCTACGCCTATGAGCGCCACGACGTCGTGGCGAACCAGGCCTACGGCTACGTGCTGGGCGCTGGCGTCGCCAAGGGGCGGCTGCGCGGCCTGAACGTCGCGGCGGCACGGCGCGCGCCCGGTGTGATCGCCGTGGTGAGCACCCTCGATACCCCGAAGCTCGGGCTCGGGCGGATGAACACCGCGAGTTTGTTCGGTGGCCCCGAGATCCAGCACTACCATCAGGCCATCGCCCTGGTGGTGGCCGAGACCTTCGAGCAGGCCCGTGCCGCCGCCTATCTCATCAAAGCCGATTACGCCGCCGAGCCCGGTGCGTTCGATCTTGCCGCTGCGGCGAAATCCGCCAAGCCCGTCGAGGGCGGCAGCGGCGAGGGGAGCGGCAGCGGAGCAGAGGATCGGACGGGCGACTTCGAAAAGGCTTTCGCCGACGCGGCGGTGAGGTTCGACGAGACCTTCACGACGCCGGACGAGAGCCACGCGATGATGGAGCCGCACGCCACCATCGCGGCGTGGGAGGGGGACAAGCTGACCCTCTGGACCTCCAATCAGATGATCGCCTGGAGCAAGGGCAGCCTTGCCAAGATCCTCGGGATCTCGGCCGAGAACATCCGCGTCGACTCGCCCTATATCGGCGGGGGTTTCGGCGGGAAGCTGTTCGTGCGCGCCGATGCGGTCCTCGCCGCCCTCGGCGCCAAGGCGGCCAAGCGCCCGGTCAAGGTGGCGCTGACGCGTCCGCTCATCGCCAACAACACCACCCATCGGCCCGCAACGATCCAGCGGATCCGCATCGGCGCGACGAAGGACGGGCAGATCACCGCCATCGCGCACGAGAGCACGTCCGGCAACCTGCCGTCCGGCCGGCCCGAGACGGCCGTCGATCAGACGAAGCTGCTGTATGCGGGCGCCAACCGTCTCACCGGCATGAAGCTCGCCCACCTCGATCTGCCCGAGGGCAATGCCATGCGAGCGCCGGGCGAGGCGCCTGGCCTGATGGCCCTCGAGATCGCCATGGACGAGATGGCCGAGAAACTCGGCCTCGATCCCGTGGCGTTCCGTATCCGCAACGACACCCAGGTCGATCCGGGGCACCCGGAGCGCCCGTTCTCGCACCGTAACCTCATCGGCTGCCTGGAGCAGGGTGCCGAGCGGTTCGGCTGGTCGAAGCGCAATCCCACGCCGGGCCAGGTCAGGGACGGGCATTGGCTCGTCGGGATCGGCATGGCGGCGGGCTTTCGCAACAACCAGCTGACGAAATCGGGCGCCCGCGTCCGCCTCGACGCGAAGGGCATCGTGACGGTCGAAACCGACATGACCGACATCGGCACCGGCAGCTACACCATCATCGCCCAGACGGCGGCGGAGATGATGGGCCTGCCCCTCGATCGGGTGGTGGTGCGTCTCGGCGATTCCGATTTTCCAGCCTCGGCCGGCTCGGGCGGGCAATGGGGCGCCAACAACGCCACGGCGGGTGTCTACGCGGCCTGCGTGAAGCTGCGTGAGGCCGTGGCGCAGAAGCTCGGCATCAACTCGGCGGACGCCGTGTTCGCGGACGGCGAGGTCCGGTCCGGTAACCGCGCGGCGCCGCTCGCCCAAGCGGCGGCCGATGGCGACCTCTCGGGCGAGGATTCCATCGAGTACGGTGATCTCTCCAAGAAGCAGCAGCAATCCACCTTCGCGGGTCACTTCGTCGAGGTGGGGGTCGACATGCACACCGCCGAGGTGCGGGTCCGCCGCATGCTGGCGGTCTGCGCCGCCGGGCGGATCCTCAACCCGAAATCGGCCCGCAGCCAGGTCATCGGCGGCATGACCATGGGGGTCGGCGCCGCCCTCATGGAGGAGCTGGCCGTCGACACGAAGCGCGGCTTCTTCGTCAATCACGATCTCGCCGGGTACGAGGTGCCGGTCCATGCCGACATCCCGCACCAGGAGGTGATCTTCCTCGACGAGGTCGATCCGATGTCCTCGCCGATGAAGGCCAAGGGCGTGGGCGAACTCGGCATCTGCGGCGTCGGCGCCGCCGTGGCGAACGCGATCTACAACGCCACGGGCATCCGGGTGCGGGACTACCCCATCACCCTCGACAAGCTCCTCGACCGCATGCCCGACGCGGCCTGAACGAACCGGAGGGGGCGGGGCGCGTCGGCGGTGCGCCCCGCCTCACTCTCGACATGCTGACCTTCGAAACCCTAGACCCGGCAGGGGCGGGGCTTATCCACCCCGCCCGTCAGCGTCGTTAAGGGGTCTTCGTGAAGCGCGGTCGCCTCAAGATCGGTCATCCGGCCACCGCTCCGGACACACGCCCCGCGCCGCGGTTCCACAACGGAATCGAGGCGCCCCTGGACCTCCTCGGCTCCGATGCGCCGCGCATCGACCGGCGCGAAGTCAACCTGCGCTGGCTTTGCGCGAGCACCCTCACGGGCCTGACGGGCGCCGGTCTCATCGGAGCGGCCATCCACGTCTCGTTCCAGAGCGATGTCTCGTTCGCGGCCATCCCCGAGCGGGCGGCCGTGGTGGTCCGGCCGGCGCCGAGCGACGACGACATCGCCCTTGCCCGTAAGGGCGACCGCCTCGTGCGCAACGTGATGATCGCCTCCGCCAAGCAGAGCTTTCGCGCGCCCGTCACCGTGCGGCTGGCCGATCGGGAGATCATCAAGGTCCGGCCCTTCATGCGCGTCTCCACGGCCCTGTCCATGACCACGGGCGTGTTCGCGGCCGAGATGCCCCGCTTCGATCCGATGAAGTTCACCTCCGACGAACCGGCGGAGCGGGCGCCCGATCCCGGCATCGCCGAGGGGCCGGGCGGCGAGGTGTCGGTGGTCAAGCAGGACCTCGTCGGCCTCACCGTCGACGCTGGCGCCCCCGCGCTCACCGACGACGACGTCACCGCGCAGGTCGAGGAGGAGCGCCGCCTCGCCACCGAGGCCGGCCGCCGCAGCGCCGTGCCGGTGGCGCCTCAGATCATGCTGTCGCGCACGCTGCAGCATGGTGGCGCGGCTCCGGATTTCGATGGAACGGCGCAGTCCGTCGGCGGCAGCCCGTTCCAGTCCATCGACGTTCTCGTGGTGCCCGAGAACGTGACGAAGCTCGCCAAGGTGAGCCTGCGGGCCGGCGACGCGTCCCTCGTCGACGAGCGAGACCTCGCCCTCAAGCGTGGCGAAACCCTGGACGCGGTGCTGCGTGCGACGGGGCAGGCGAGCGAGGAACAGGTCCGCGGCATCGTCGCGGCCCTCGGGGGTCGTGGGCGCATCGCCGAGCTCACCGAGGGCCAGCAGTTCCGCCTCCAGATCGCCCCGGGGCCCAAGCCCGGCGATCCCAAGCAGGTGACGCGCGTCATCCTTTACGGCGAGGCCGGCATCGAGGGCATCGCGGCCGTCAACGACCGGGGTGCCTTCGTCTCCGTGGCGCCGCCGACGGAGGGTGCGCCTTCAACCAAGGTCGCCGGCAAGACCGAAGCCTCGTCCGAGGACGAGGAGGAGGACGGCTCGGGCCCCCGGCTGTATCAGAGCCTGTACGAGACCGCCGCCCGGCACGAGCTGCCGAAGACCGCTGTCGACGATCTCGTGCGCATCTTCGGCTACGATGTCGATTTCCAGCGTCGCATCTCGCCCGGAGACGCCCTCGACATCTTCTACACCTTGGACGAGGAGGCGGGGCAGGGCGGCACCGAGCGGCCGGAATTGCTCTACGCCTCGCTCAACCTCGGCGGCGAAGCTCGCAAGGTCTATCGCTTCCAGTCACCCGACGACGGCACCGTCGACTACCTCGACGAGCAGGGCCGGTCCCTGAAGAAGTTCCTCATCCGCAAGCCCATCGCCGACGGCATCATGCGGTCAGGCTTCGGATACCGGCGCCACCCCGTGCTCGGCTACGCCAAGCTTCATACCGGCGTGGACTGGTCCAATCCCATCGGCACGCCCATCGTCGCGGCCGGCAACGGCACCGTGATCAAGGCGGACTGGGATTCCGGCTACGGCCGGCGGGTCGAGATCCAGCACATCAACGGCTATGTCACGACCTACAATCACATGTCCCGCTTCGGGCGGGGCATGGCGGCCGGCGTGAAGGTGCGCCAGGGGCAGGTGATCGGGTATGTCGGTTCCACGGGCCTCTCGACGGGCGCCCACCTGCATTACGAGGTCATCATCAACGGACACTTCGTCGATCCGATGAAGATCCGCGTGCCGCGCGGGCGCGAACTCGACGGCCGGATGCTGGCAGAATTCTCCCGCCAGCGGGAGCAGATCGACGGCGTGATGCAGAAGTCGCGCTCCGCCACGGCGATGGCGCAGCGCGACACGATCCGCTGATCCGGCTTGCCCCGGGTCAGACCGAGGCGGATTCGCCGAGCATGAGCCGGGCGGTGTCGAGCATCGTCTTCATGGCGGCCGCTGCTTCCTTGTAGGCCGGCGTTCCGACATCCCAGTTCTGCGACGCGAGGGCAGCGATCATCCGCTCGGCCGCCTCGAGGGCCTTGGCTTCGGCCCTGAGCAACTCCGGCAGGGACGGGTGGTTGCCCAACGGGCCCGTGCGCAGGATCGCCCCGAGGCTCACGCCGTCGTTCCACGGCAGCTTGGCGAGGCCACGATCCGCCTCGGCGAGGCCGACGAGGACGCGGGCGAGCTTGCGCTTCCACGCGCCGATATCGGCCGGGAGGCGCACGATGGCGTAGGTCGAGAGGTCACGCGCCCCGTGCGCCAGGGCCTTCTGTCCGAGGGTTTCGGCCTTGACCAGGCGGTCGGTGATCAGCGCGATTTCCTCGTGAGTCTTCGAAGCCTTGCCGGCGATGTTCTGAACGGTGTTCGAGATCTCCGCCGTAGCGCTGCGCTGCTGGCCGAGCATCTGCGCGATGGCATGGTTGAGGTCGGTCGCCTTGCCGATCTGGTCGTTGGCTTGCGAGACCCGGCTTTCGAGGCCCTCGACGATGGCGCGGCCCGTGGCCACGGCGCTGCGGCTTTCGTTCACCGCCTGGGCGATGGAGCCCATCTCGACGGTGAGCGTGTTGAGGAGCGAGCGGATCTCCCCCGTGGACTTCGCGGTCTGCGCGGAGAGGGACTTCACCTCGGCGGCGACGACGGAGAAGCCGCGCCCGGCCTCGCCGGCCCGGGCGGCTTCGATGGTGGCATTCAGGGCGAGCAGGTTCGTCTGGCTGGAAATGGCCGCGATGGCGGTGGCCATGGCTTCGATCTGCGCGATGGCCCGTTCCAGCACCACCACCCGGTCGGAGATCTGGACGGTGCGTCCCTCGATCTCCTGCATGGCGTTGCGGGCCTGGCCGCCATCCGTGATGCAATGCTGCATGGCGGACAGGGCGTCTTCGGCCACCTTCACCACCGTATCGGAGGTCTGGGCGACCTCCGCGATGGAGGCCGCCATCTCTTCCGCGGCACCCGCGATGGTCTGGGTCGCCCGGGCGACCTCACCGACGTCGTAGCTCATCCATCCCGTGTTGGTCGCGGCCTCGGAGGCTTCGCGCGCCACCCGTGCCGTGCTGCCCAGGGCCTGCAGCGTGGCCCGGTTGGCCGTCGCATGCAAATGACCCAGGGCCGTCTTGAGAGGGCCGTCGGGAAGATCAATGGCTTTGAGATCCTGGGTCGTCATCAGGCGTTCGACGGCGCGGACCAGGATGGAATCGTCCGTCGGAAGGGCGGCGGCCGACGCCGTTTCGGACGTCGTCTGATTCTTCGTGAATCGGGTCAGGGGAAGACCGAGCATCAAACGACATCCTGTGAGCGACGACCAAAAGCTAATGTGATTTCATGAAGTTCGAGTTAACGGATTGAGATGATTGAAGTCGTTAAATATCATTTGATGACATTTTCTGATGCATTTAGCGGGCGTTCAGGGTGTGAGTTAATATTTTCGAGACTAAAAATTGCAACTTATAGTATTTATAGCATATGATCTTACAAGATTTTATTCACGTCGAGCTCGATGTGCGTAAGGGCTGTCGAAGCCCGCCGCGACCCTGGGAGCGTCGCGTCCCGCTCCGGCTCACCCCCGCGAGGCTGTGCTCATCGCCCGCGCGTCCACCCGGCCCGGCGCGGCCTCGTCGATCGTCCCAGACATGGGAACAGCGTCGCGCTCCGCGAGCGTCTGCGGCGGCACCGGGGCCTCGATGGTGCAGACCACGCCTTCCGGTACGAAGAGGAGCTTGACGTCTCCGGCGAGGTCGCGGGCGAGGCTGCGCTCAATGAGGCGCGAGCCGAAGCCCGTGCGGGTCGGTGGGACGACGGGCGGCCCGCCACGCTCGCGCCAACGCAGGGAGAGGCGAAGGTCCGGATCGCGGCTCACCGACCATACGATTTCGACGGAGCCGCCTTCGCACGAAAGCGCGCCGTACTTCACGGCGTTGGTGCCGAGTTCGTGAAGCGCCATGGCGATGGAGAGGGCGACGCGAGGCGGCAGGCGTAGGGCCGGGCCGGTGACGCGGAAACGCGAGGCGCTGCGGTCGCTCGCATCGAGGGGGGCGATGGCGTCGCCCACGACGGTGGCGAGTTCGGCGCCTTCCCAGCTTTCACGCGTCAGGACGTCGTGGACCCGCGCCAGGGCGAGGAGGCGCGCCTCGAAGGCCGCACGGGCGGCGTCGGCGTCCTTGCCTTCGAGACGGCGCAGGGACTGACCGGCGATGGATTGCACAGTGGCGAGGGTATTCTTCACCCGGTGATTGAGCTCATGGATGAGGAGACGGAGATGCTCTTCGGCGCGCTTGGCCTCGGAGATGTCGACGTTGCAGCCGGTGTAGCCCAGGAACGCCCCGGTATCGTCCTCGCGCGGCACGCCCTCGCAGCGCAGCCAACGGATCTGGCCGTCACGGTCGATCACCCGTACTTCGCCGCGGAACGGCCGGCGCGCCTCGAAGGCGTCCCGGAACAGCGTCAAGAACCCCGGGAGGTCGTCCGGATGAACGATCTTGCGCCAGCCGTCGCCCGCCAGGGTCTGGGCCGCCGTGCCGAACAGGTGTTCGAAGTGCATGTTGACGAAGCTGATCGTGGCGGTCTCGTCGGTCATCCAGATTAGGGCCGGAGCCGAATCGGCCATGTGCCGGAAGCGCGCCTCGCTCTCCCGCAGGGCGCTCAGGCCCCGTTCGGTTTCGGCCAGGGCACGGTCGCGCTCGACGATGCGGGCGCGCAGCCGGATCGAGGCATCGGCCAGGACCTCGCCGAGGGTGCGAATCTCGTTGATCGGTGACGTCACGCGCGGAATCGCCTCCCCGCGCGCCAGGGCGGGCCCCGTCGCCGCGAGGCGCCGCAGGGGACGCGCGACCCGCGACCACAGGCTTACGGCGAGGACCGACGCGGTTGCGAGCACGAGGAGACCGAAGCCGCAGAACGCCCAGATCCAACCATGCAGGCGGGCCTCGACGAGGGATTGCGGAATGACCGCCGCCACGGTCCATCCCGTGAGCCGGGCGCGGGCCTCGACGACGGTGACGGCCCGCAGGGTCCGATCCTTCCCCTCCCAGACGCCCGCCGTGCTCGTCTGCTTCTGTCGCAGCGTCTGAAGGCGGGGGCGTCCCACCACGGCGTCGGGATCCGGGACGCGCGCGAGGACGATGCGGTCCCTGTCGGAAATGCCGGTCGTCCAGCCCGCGACGCTCTCGCGGTTGATCAGGGCTTGCAGCCGCGTCACGGGCGCGGTGAAACTGAGGAGGAAGGCGACTTCGCCCTCCACCAACACCGGCACTTCGACGACGTAGGTCGCAGCTTGGGCCGTCGACCCATGCAGGAGGCCCGATACGACGGCGCGTTGGGTGCCGGCGATGATCTCCCGGTCGAACGGCAGGTTCACCTTCGGCAGCGGTGCACCGGGCGGCACCGCTGTGTTGACGAGTTGCTGCCCATCGGGCCGCCGCAGGAGGATGTCGAGGCCGACGGCATCGCGCACGAGGCGGGCCTGGGTTTCGAAGTTCGCGAACTCGGAATCCTTCAGGCGTGGCGAGGTCGCGAGGGTCTGGAGCACGGACACGAGACCTGCCGTGTCCCGGTCCACCGAGAGGGCGATGCTCCGCACGTTCTCGCGGGCGTCCTGCTCGAAGCGGGCTCGCTCGGTGCTCGCGTAGCGCATGAGCAGGATCGCCGTGAACAGAAGTCCCGGTCCGATGAGGGCGATGACGAGGGCGACGAGATAGACCTGAGTCGAGACGTCGCCATGCCAGAGCGCGGGCAGGAGACGGCCGAGGTGTTTCCAACGCCGCCGGAGGCGTTCGAAGCGCGTCCGCATCGGCGGCGTCTTCCCCGGACCGGTCCCCTCATCCCCGGATTGCGGGTCGGATGCGCTCATGAACGATCGACGTGACCAAGGTCGCGCGACGGGGTGACCCGGTCGCGGACCCTCTGCTTGAGGGTCTTCACGTCGGGAAAGCCGCCGTCCCGCGTCCTGTCCCAGATCGTGTCCGCGTCGCAGGCGATGACGAACACGCCGCCCGAGCCGGGGATCAGGGCCACCTCGCCGAGATCGTCACGGAAGGTGGAGAGCAGCTCCTGGGCCATCCAGGCCGCGCGCAGGAGCCACTGGCACTGCGTGCAGTAGGTGATGGCGATTCTCGGCTTCTCGGCTTGGGCGAGCGGCGTTCCATCCATGACCGGCACAGCGCACCGAACCCCCCCGACTTGTCAACCGCGTGGCGGCGGCTCCGCCGGGACTCCCGCTCCCTGACTGTCCTTTGGCTGCGTTAAACCCTTCCCCTGCGGGCGGCCAAGCCTATCTGTCGCAGGGCGGCCAAGTTCGGTCGTCTCGTCTCTTCGTTTCCTCGGGAGTCTCCCTTCATGCCCTTAGGCGCCGCCCTTCTCCCGAGCCCGTTCGTTCTCGGCCGTGTGCGCGCGGCTTTCGTGGCCCTGGCTCTCGCCACCGTGCTGACGGGCTGCGGCGCCATCAACCGGGTGCCGACCCTGGAGGAGCAGGCCAAATCGTCCTGGAGCGAGGTGCAGAACCAGTACCAGCGCCGGGCCGACCTGATCCCGAACCTCGTCGAGACGGTGAAGGGCTATGCCCAGCAGGAGAAGGACGTGCTCGTCGGCGTCACGGAAGCCCGCGCCAAGGCCTCCAGCGTCAAGGTCGATGCCTCGACGGTGAGCGACCCGCAGAAGTTCAAGGAATTCCAGGACGCCCAGAACCAGCTCTCGGGGGCCCTCGGCCGCCTGCTCGTCACCGTCGAGCGCTACCCCGACCTCAAATCGAACCAGAACTTCCTCGCCCTGCAATCGCAGTTGGAGGGCACGGAGAACCGGATCAGCGTGGCGCGACGCGACTATATCGGCGCGGTCCAGGCCTACAACACCGAGGTGCGGACCATTCCGGGCCGCTGGATCGCCGCGTGGTTCTATCCCGACGCCAAGCCCATGGAGACCTTCACGGCGACGCCGAATTCCGAGCGGCCGCCGAGCGTGAAGTTCTAGCCCTCCATGCCGGTTGCCCTCGACCGGGGACTCCGCGCCGTCCTGTTCGGGCTGGCACTCGTGCTGCAGGCCGGACTCGCCTGGGCCGCCGACCCCGTGTTTCCGGCGCTATCGGGGCGCGTCGTCGATGCGGCGAGCCTGCTTGCGCCGCAGGATCGCGCCGGTCTCGAGGGCAAGCTGAAGGCCCACGAGGACAAGACGTCCGATCAACTCGTCGTCGCCACGGTGCCCGATCTTCAGGGGCTCACGGTGGAGGAGTATGCCAACCGCCTGTTCCGGCATTGGGGGCTCGGGCAGAAGAAGACCGACAACGGCGTCCTGCTCCTCGTCGCCCCCAAGGATCGCAAGGTCCGGATCGAGGTCGGCTACGGCCTCGAAGGCGCCCTGACGGATGCCCTGTCGAAGGTGATCATCGCCACGGCGATCACCCCACGCTTCAAGACCGGGGATTATGCCGGCGGCCTGAATGCCGGCGTCGACGCTGTGCTGTCGATCCTGTCTGGAGATGCCGAAACTTGGCAGCGCAAGGCTGAGATCCGCCGCGACGAGGCCGACCCGGGGCAGGTGATCCTTTTCATCGCGATTTTCCTCATCATTCTGTTCCTCGCCTACCGGATGAACCGTGGCGGGCGCGGCGGCGGGTTCGTGATCCTGCCCGGTCCTCCCTCGGGGGGCTGGAGCGGCGGCGTCTCGGGCGGCTTCGGGGATGGGGGCGGATTCTCGGGCGGCGGCGGTTCGTCGGGTGGCGGAGGGGCCTCGGGTGACTGGTGAGCCGATCCTCTCCCCGGACGCACTTGCGCGGATCGCCGATGCCGTCCGGCGCGCCGAGGCCGCGACATCGGGCGAGATCGTCGTGCTGGTCTCGGCCCGTGCCGGCACCTACCGCTCGGCGCCCCTGGCTTTCGCCCTGGCCTGCGGTCTCGTCGCGCCCTGGCCGCTGATCCTCCTCACCCCCTGGAGCGCCGTCTCCATCCTTCTCGCCCAGGCCTGCGTTGTCCTCGCGGCCCTGGCGCTCGGCCTGCCGCCGCGCCTGCGCATGGCCCTCGTGCCACGCTCGATCCGCAGGGCCCGAGCGCACGAGGCGGCGCGGCGCGAGTTCCAGTCCCGCGGCCTGTGCCGCACGCCGGACCGCACCGGGGTTCTCATCTATCTCGCCTGCGCCGAGGGCCATGCCGAGATCGTGGCCGATTCCGGTGTCGCCGCGCGCGTGCCGGCCGTCGCCTGGGAGGACGCGATCCAGGCGTTGCTCGCAGCCCTGCGTCAGGGCGAGATGGAAGCGGGCCTCGTCGCGGCCGTCGCGCGTGTCGGGGCGATCCTGGCGAGCGAACTGCCCGATCGCGGCGGCGGGCCGGATCTTCTGCCGAACCGGGTGATCGTCGTCGATTGATCGGAGGACCGGCATCGCGATCAAGGCGGTGACAGGTTCGAAATCATGTCTGCGGTTTGCCCGAGACGTCTGGCCCTCGCGCCGAAATTGCGCGAGAAGGGGCTTGACGAACTGCGGGTAAGGACAGGTCGCAGGAGCGAGACGTCGATGAGTGCGATCAGTAGGCACGGGCCCTGGGCCCTCGTGGGAGCGTTGGGCGCGGCCGCCCTCGCCATCGTGGCCACCACCCGGGGCGAAACCGTCAACGCCCTCTGGGTCGTCGTGGCCGCCGTGTGCGTCTACCTCATCGCCTATCGTTACTATTCGCTGTTCATTTCCCAAAAGGTCATGCGCCTCGACGAAGGCCGCCCGACCCCGGCCCATCGCCACAATGACGGGCTCGACTACGTGCCCACCAACCGCAACGTGCTGTTCGGGCACCATTTCGCCGCCATCGCGGGCGCCGGCCCCCTCGTCGGCCCGGTGCTCGCCGCGCAGATGGGCTACCTGCCGGGCCTGCTCTGGATTCTCGCCGGCGTGGTGCTCGCGGGCGCGGTGCAGGACTTCATGGTCCTGTTCATCTCCATGCGCCGCGACGGTCGGTCGCTCGGTGAACTCATCCGCGCCGAACTCGGGACCGTGCCGGGCGTCATCGCCCTGTTCGGCACCTTCATGATCATGGTGATCCTGCTCGCCGTGCTGGCGATGATCGTGGTGAAAGCCCTGGCCGAGAGCCCCTGGGGTACCTTCACCGTCGCGGCGACGATCCCGATCGCCATGCTGATGGGGCTCTATGCCCGCTACATCCGCCCCGGAAAGGTCGGCGAGGTGTCGATCATCGGCTTCGTGCTGCTGATGCTGGCCATCGTCTACGGCGGCAACGTCGCCGCCGATCCGACCTGGGGCCCGTTCTTCACCTTCACCGGCACCCAGCTGTGCTGGCTGCTGATCGGCTACGGCTTCATCGCCTCGATCCTGCCGGTCTGGCTCCTGCTCGCCCCGCGCGATTACCTTTCGACCTTCCTCAAGATCGGCACGATCATCGGCCTGGCGCTGGGCATCGCCTACGTCGCTCCGCACATGCAGATGCCGGCCGTGACGAAGTTCGTCGACGGCTCCGGCCCGGTCTGGGCCGGCTCCCTGTTCCCGTTCCTGTTCATCACCATCGCGTGCGGCGCGGTCTCGGGCTTCCACGCCCTGATCTCGTCGGGCACGACGCCCAAGCTCATCGACCGTGAGACCGATGCCCGCTTCATCGGCTACGGCGGCATGCTCATGGAGAGCTTCGTGGCCGTGATGGCGCTGGTCTCCGCCAGCGTGATCGAGCCGGGCATCTACTTCACCATGAACTCCCCGGCCGGCCTCGTCGGGACGACGCCGGAGACCGCGGCCGCCGCGGTGACGAAGCTCGACCCGGCCTTCGCCATCACGCCCGAGCAGATCGCCCAGACGGCGAAGGACGTCGGTGAGCACTCGATCATCTCCCGCGCCGGCGGTGCGCCGACCCTCGCGGTGGGCATGGCGCACATCATCTCCTCGGCCATCGGCGGCAAGGCGATGATGGCGTTCTGGTACCACTTCGCCATCCTGTTCGAGGCCCTGTTCATCCTCACCGCCGTGGATGCGGGGACGCGGGCCGGACGCTTCATGCTGCAGGACCTGCTCGGCCTGGTCTCGCCGAAGTTCAAGGACACCACGGCCTGGGCGCCCAGCATCCTGGCCACTGCCCTTTGCGTCGGCGCCTGGGGCTACTTCCTCTACCAGGGCGTCACCGATCCGTTGGGCGGCATTTACACCCTGTGGCCGCTGTTCGGCATCTCGAACCAGATGCTGGCCGCCGTGGCCCTGACGCTCGCCACCGTGGTGATCTTCAAGATGAAGCGCGAGCGCTACGCGTTCGTGACGATCATCCCCACCGTGTGGCTGTGCATCTGCACCCTCACCGCCGGCTGGCAGAAGATCTTCTCGGCGGACCCGAAGATCGGCTTCCTCTCGCATGCCGATCGCTTCTCGGCCGCCATCGCCGAGAACAAGGTGCTGGCGCCGGCCAAGAACATGGCCGATATGCACAAGATCGTCTTCAACGACCGGATCGACGCGGCCCTGGCGGTGATGTTCGTCGGCCTCGTCGTCGCCATCGCTGCCTTCGGCATCAAGGCGTGTGCGAAGGCCTATCGGGCCGATCGCTGGACCGCCCTGGAAAGCGGCGGCCCGGTCGCGGTTCCAGCGGAGTAGGCATCATGGCGCTGTCGTCGGCTGAGTTGCGGGACCGGCTGAAAACCTTCTCGAAATGCGTCTGCGACGGCGCCCGCCTCATGGTGGGGCAGGGCGATTACGACGCCTACGCGGCCCATATCCGCAAGACCCACGCGGATCAGGAGCCCATGAGCGAACGGGAATTCTTCCGCAATCGGGAGAATGCCCGCTTCGGGGTGGGCAACCGCAGCGGGTTCCGCTGCTGCTGAGGATGCCGGCCGCCGTCTCACCGTCGATCACAGGCGCCCCGACGGGCGCCTGTGTCGCGTCGGCCAGCATTCATTCCGAAACAAAATCCATGCATTCGGTATCCGTGCGTCGCGGCGCCACGGCTGCGCCGTTGGGGTGCTTGTGCGACGACGGGTGAGCGCTCGTTCGCGGAGACGGCATGGGTCTCGTTCAATATGCGCTGAAGTTCCGGATCACGATCTACGTGCTCGCCGTGCTGATGATGCTCGGCGGAGCGGCGGCCGTGGTCGTGGCGCCCAAGGACGTGCTGCCCACCGTGGATATCCCGGTGGTCGTGGTGGTGTGGACCTATAACGGTCTGTCCACCTCCGAGATGGAACGGCGCATCACGACCTACGCCGAGTTCTCGCTCTCCAACAACGTCAACAACATCGCCCGGATGGAATCGACCACGCTTCAGGGCACGGCGATCCAGAAGATCTACTTCGACGGCGCGGTGAGCATCGACCTCGCCATCGCCCAGGTGGTCTCGGCGATGAACTCGATCCGCTCCGCCATGCCGCCCGGCGTGCAGCCGCCCATCGTCCTGCGGTTCTCGGCGTCCTCCGTTCCGGTAATCCAGCTCGCGCTCTCCTCCGATCGCGAGAGCCTGACCAAGGTCTACGATTACGCCCAGTACCGCATCCGCCAGCGCCTGACGCAGGTGCCCGGCTCGACCCTGCCGTCGCCCTTTGGCGGCACGCCGCGCCAGATCATGGTCGATCTCGACCTGCACGCCCTCCAGGCGCTGGGCCTGACGGCGCTCGACGTCACCAACGCCGTCACCGCCCAGAACCTCACGGTGCCTTCGGGCTTGGCCAAGATCGGCGAGCAGCAATACCCCGTGCAGCTCAACGCCTCGCCCGAGGCCATCGACGCCCTGAACCAGATCCCCATCAAGGTGGTCGGCGGCCAGCCGATCCTCGTGCGCGACGTGGCGTACGTGCGCGACGGCGGCCCGCCGCAGGTCAACATCGTGCGCGCCGACGGCCTGCATTCCGTGCTGATGCGGATCTTCAAGAACGGCACCGCCTCGACCCTCGACGTCGTCAACAACGTCAAGAAGGCGCTGCCCGACATCCGCTCCGCCGCCCCCGAGGGCATGACGCTCAAACCCCTGTTCGATCAGTCGGTCTTCGTCTCGGCCGCCATCGAGGGCGTGATCCACGAGGCGGTGATCGCCGCCGCGCTGACCGGCCTGACCATCCTGCTGTTCCTCGGCTCGTGGCGCTCCACCATCGTGGTGCTGGTCTCGATCCCGCTCTCGATCCTCACCTCGCTCGCGATCCTCACGGCGCTCGGCGAGACCATCAACGTGATGACGCTCGGCGGCCTTGCGCTGGCCGTCGGCATCCTCGTCGACGACGCGACGGTGGCCATCGAGAACACCTACCGGCTGTTCGAGGAGGGCGAGCCGTTCCGCAAATCCGTGGTCGAGGGCGCCGCCGGCATCGCCAAACCGGCCCTGATCTCGACCCTGTCGATCTGCGCCGCCTTCGTGTCGGTCTTCGCCCTGACGGACACGCCGAAATACCTGTTCACGCCACAGGCGCTCGCCGTCGTGTTCGCGATGCTCACCTCCTACGTGCTGTCACGGACCCTGGTGCCTGTGCTCATCGACGTGCTGGTGGCGCGTGAATATGCCGAGCGCCACGGCGACGGGGTCGAGGCGCCGCGCCGGGGCCGCATCGGCCACGCGCTCGCTTGGCTCGGCCGTCCGCTCCTGCGGCTGGCCGGCTGGATCCGCCACGGCTTCGAGGCGCGCTTCACCCGCTTCCATCGCGGTTACATCGGCCTGTTGCACGTGGTGCTCCGACGGCGGATCGTGACCCTCGGGGTGGTCGCTACCGTGCTGGCGGGATCGGCCGGCCTCTTCACCTTCGTGGGCCAGGACTACTTCCCGCAGGTGGCGTCGAGCCAAATGACCCTGCACCTGCGCACCCGCCCCGGCATGCGGATCGAGACCGCCGAGCAGGTTTTCGCCGAGGTCGAGGGCGTGGTGCGCGAGGTGATCCCGGCGGGCGAGATCGACCAGATCCTCGACAACATCGGCCTGCCGTCGAACAACTACAATTTCGCCTTCTCGGACGGTTCGTTCGTCGCCTACAACGACGGGCAGATGCTCATCAACCTGAAGGAAGGTCACCGCTCCGTCGCCGCCTACACCAAGCGCCTGCGGGAGGTGCTCCGTGAGCGGTTCCCCGACGTGGTGTTCTACTTCCAGCCCTCTGATATCATCACCCAGATCCTGAACTTCGGCACCCTGGCGCAGATCGACATTCAGGTCTCGGGCCGCAACACCGCCAAGGATCTGGAGGTCGCCCAGAACATCGTCCGGCGCCTCAGGGCGACGCCCGGGGCCGTGGACGTCCATCTCCATCAGATCGTCGGCACGCCGCAATTCTTCGTCGATGTCGACCGCAAGCTCGCCTCCGAACTCGGCCTGACCCAGCAGCAGATCGCGCAGGGGCTCAACGTGTCGCTGTCCGGCTCCTTCCAGGTGACGCCGAACTTCTGGACCGATCCGAAGACCGGCATTCCCTATCAGCTCTGGGTCCAGACGCCGGAATTCCGCAACGATTCGCTGACCG
>Ga0182232_1000038_pt1 | contig 44585 bp, 42 predicted proteins | sample G6R1MG_30_FD_155484 | JGI IMG/M metagenome (GOLD analysis project Ga0182232, IMG submission 155484) | Phyllosphere microbial comminities from miscanthus, Michigan, USA - G6R3_NF_07NOV2016_LD2 MG | ecosystem: Host-associated > Plants > Phyllosphere > Phylloplane/Leaf | place: USA: Michigan... | reverse complement strand
GAAACAGCGTCGTCTGATCGCGCTCAGCGCCGACAACAAACCGTCCCATGCCCGCCTCCGGTCAACCCGGAGAGGAATACCATCTTTGGGGTTTTGACACAGCCAGGGTCGGCTTCTGCCGGTCTGCTCTGCGACCAGGTTGGGTGGGTTTCTGTCGGTCCCCTTACGCGTCGCGGCTGGGGTAACGGACCGTTCAATAACGCGCAGGAAGGCAGGGTCACGGTGACCGGCGCTAAGCCGCCGACATGATCCTGACCGAGAAGACCGCGAGCAGGCTCCCCATGAGCCAGCGTTGCGCCAGGAGCCAGGAGGGGCGTTTGGCCAAGCCCGAGGCGATGGCACCGGCCGTGCTGGCGATGAGGACGCCAAGGGTGAGGTTCAGGGCGATGTGCATCGCGCCGAGGATCAGGGTCTGCGACAGGATGCTGCCGTGTCCCGGGACCACGAACTGCGGCAGGAGCGCGAGATAGAGGAGGGCCGCCTTCGGGTTCAGGATCGTGGTCACGAACCCCATTGCCAGGACCTTGCCCCGCCCGCGGCGTGGCAGCGCCTTGACCTGAAAAGGGGACTGTCCCCCCGGCCGGACCGCCTGCCAAGCGAGAAACATGAGGTAGGCCGCCCCAGCGATCCGAAGAGCCTCATAGGCCATCGGAACGGCCATCAGCAGCGCGGTGATGCCAAAGGCGGCGCAGGCCGTGTAGACGACGAAGCCGAGGGCGCTGCCGCCGAGGGATACGATCCCTGCCGTGCGCCCTTGGGCGATGGAGCGGGAAATGAGGTAGATCATGTTCGGCCCCGGCGTCACGGCCAAGCCAAGGATCACGATGAGGTAGGCGGTCAGGGTCGATGTGTCGGGCATGATGCCTCGCAAAGGGCATGTCCGCCGCTCTTTCTCACCCCGGCGTTCATAGGTAAAATACGAAGATCGAATGCCTGTGATCCGCTGAGCCTATCGCCGATGGTCAACTTCCGTCTCCTTCGGCACCTGTGGCTGTTCCAGGCCGTCGCGGAGGAGCGTCATTTCGGGCGCGCGGCCCAGCGGCTCGGGATGTCGCAGCCGCCGCTCACCGAACAGATCCAGGCCCTGGAGCAGGCCCTCGGGACCACGCTGTTCGTGCGCGACCGCCGTGGCGTGCGGCTCACCGCGGCGGGTGCGGCGATCCTCCCGGCCGTGGGCAAGTTCGTCGAGCAGGCGGGGCGTCTGGAACTGGCAGTGCGCGAGGCGGTGGCGGGCCGGATCGGGACGCTGACCATCGGTGCGATCAACGCGGCCCTGGTCGAGGACATTCCACCCCTGGTCGCCGCCCTGCGGACCGCGCATCCTGACCTAACGGTCGCGATCAGGGAGATCGATAGCGTCGAGGCCGTCCCCGCCCTCGAAGCCGGCGACATCGATCTAGCCTTCGCCCGGCTCGAGGGCGTGCTCGGGCCGACGATCGAGTCGCGGCCGGTGGCGCAGGATCGGCTAGCGGTGGTCCTCCCGAAGGAGCACCGCCTAACGGCGATGGCCGAGGTGCCCCTCGCCCTGCTGGCGCAGGAGGACTTCGCGATGTTCGCCCGCCGTTCGAGCCCGGTCTACTTTGACCGGGTGCTGGCGGCCTGTCGTGCCGGAGGCTTCTCGCCCCGCATCCTTCACGAGGTTCGCTCCGTCACGTCGCAGATCGCGTTCGTGGGCTGCGGTCAGGGGATCGCGCTCGTGCCGTCGAGGGCCGAAAGGCTGGCTCCACCGAGCGTCGTCTTCCGGCGACTGGAAGAGCAGGTCGAGATCGTCGCCACGGCGCTGGTCTGGTCCACCGCGCATCACAACCCGCTGATCGATGCCGTCCTCGACCTGATTGAACGGGACAGCGACGGGGAGTCTGTGGCGTCGGATGGAGGGGCCTTCTTCGGCTCGCTCACGTCCGCTTCTGGAGAAAGCCCCGGCTAGCTTCTATGGCGTGGTCGGGTCGAGAACCGCCGGGCCGTTCTACGGCCAGGTCGGGTGGAGTTGCGACAGTCCGTTTGCGGGCTTTAATATTGGAACAGCAGACGCTTGCTCTGCGAGGGGCGCTTGGCAGCCTTGCGGCTTCAACGGAACTTTACGTTCGATCTTCGAAAGGTCTCCTAATTGAGTGAAATTAGGCTAGAGATTAATTAGACTCCGGTGGTCCTAATATTCGAGGGAGCCGAATACCCCGGGCGTGCTCAAGATGAAGATGGACATGTGCGTCAAAATTTGGAAATACTTCGCGCCAACCCAGGAAGTCCGCTACGCCCGCAAGGTCGGATGACCCCACGACCGACGGTCGGTCGCGAAGCCGTCCCGTAAAGGTGGCGAGCCTCGGTCCAATCTCATATCAGGCGTGACACATATTTCCCCGCAGCAACCGAGTCGTATATCGCAGGTTCTATCCCGGTCTACGGGATCGAGGATCGTACTCGTCCCGGACGTCGGGCCACCGCGTTCACGTGGTCTTGGAAGAGGGGTGCGGCGGCGTTGCGTGACGAGGGTGGGCCTGGCGACATGGACCTAAGGCTGCTGAAGGCGGCGGTTGAGGCGACGGGCGAGGCCATCCTGATCACCACCGCGGAACTCGACGAGCCCGGGCCGCGCATCAAGTACGCGAATGCCGCCTTCGTTCGACTGACCGGGTACCGAGTGGAGGAGGTCGTCGGCCGGAGCCCCCGCTTCCTGCAGGGGCCGAAGACCGACCGCGCCGAACTCGATCATGCCCGAGCCTCGCTTGAGGCGGGGGAGGCGTTCCAGGGCGAGGCGCTGAACTACCGCAAGGACGGCTCGACCTACGTGGTCGAATGGCTGATCACGCCGGTCAGGGAAGCCGAGGGCAGGATTACGCACTGGGTCTCGGCGCAGCGCGACGTCACCGAACGCCGCGCGTTCGAGGACCGGCAGGCCATGATGGTCCGCGAGCTTCACCACCGCGTGAAGAACACCCTGGCCACCGTGCAGGCCGTCCTGAACGCCACGATGCGCTCGGCCGTCTCGCTGCCGGAATTCGGACGGGCCTTCACCGGTCGCATCGTCTCGCTCGCCCGGACCCATGCGCTCATCACCGAGGACCAGGCGCAGGTCGCCTCCTTCGAGGGGCTGCTCAGGGCCGAGCTCGATCCCTACAACGAGAACGGTCGCATCACGCTGCGGGGACCGGACCTGAGGCTTCCCTCCGAGGTCGCCGTGCCCGTCGGCATGGCCTTGCATGAGCTGACCACCAACGCGCTTCGGCACGGAGCCCTTGCGCATCCCGATGGCCGGGTCACCGTGACCTGGACGGTGGAGGATCGGACGGGCGCCGGATGGCTCGCCTGGGTCTGGAACGAGCACGACGGACCGCCTCCTAAGCTGCCCACCAGGGAGGGCTTCGGCATGCGGTTGATCAACAGGATCCTCGCCGCGCAGACGGGTGCCGAGGTGGACGTGGCGGCGGACGCCGACGGCCTTCGCATCAGCATCGGAATACCGCTCGCGCGCCATTGAAGGTCTCTCGTCTGGCGTTCAAGGCATCGGGATCGGGAAGGGTGGACCGCCGCGGTCGCGGTTCTGACGCTGCGCGAAAGGGGCGGGACGGCCGCCGGATGTTGACGCATGGATGTGACCTCATGCAGCGTCGGAATCTATCGCAAACGGAAGGATTCAAACCGCTTGAGCCTGCCCTTTCCTTGGAACGCGCCACGATGACCGGAGGGGAGGTCGAACGCCTGCGCGCCCTCGAACGCTACAGGCTCCTCGACACGCCGCGCGAGCACGATTTCGACGAGATCGCGGAGGCCGCCGCCGAGCTTTGCGAAGCCTCCATCGGCGTGGTCAACCTGATCGGCGACGGACGCCAGTTCTTCAAGGCCGAGGTCGGCCTTGGCGTACGCGAGACGCCGCTCGACTCCTCGTTCTGCCGCCAGGCCCTCCTGCAGGAGGACTTCCTGTACGTGCAGGACGCAACCCGCGACCCACGGTTCGTGGACAACCCGCTGGTCACCGGGGGGGCGGGCCTGCGCTTCTATGCCGGTGCCCTGCTCAGGACCCCGGACGGGCATCCCATCGGTACGGTCTGCGTCCTCGACACCAAGCCGCATGAGCTCTCGGAGCGGCAGCGCAAGGGGTTATTGCGCCTCGCCAGCCAGACCATGGCCCAGATGGAGTTGCGCCGCGCCCTGCGCGAGCAGGCCGAGCAGCGGCTGCTCCACGAGCGCATCCTCGACAGCGCCACCGACTACGCCATCGTCGCGACCGACGCCCAGGGGAACGTGACCCGGTGGAACCGGGGTGCCGAGAACATCCTGGGGTGGAACGAGGCCGAGATGCTGGGCCGCTCAGTGGCGACGTTCTTCACACCGGAGGACCGTGCCATCGACCGGCCGGGAACCGAGACCGCGCTCGCCCTGAGGGACGGCAGCGCCCCCGACGAGCGCTGGCACATCCGCAAGGACGGCAGCCACTTCTGGGCGTCCGGCGAGATGATGCCGCTCCGGTCCGACGACGGGGAGGTCGTCGGCTTCGTCAAGATCCTGCGCGACCGGACCGAACAACGCGCGGCGGGGGAGAGCCTGGAGGCGAGCGAGCTCCGCTACCGCTCCCTCGTCGAGGTCAGCCCGCAGGTGGTCTGGTTCGGAGACGCCGACGGCAACGTCACCTACTGCAACGCCTATTGGTACGACTTCACCGGCCTGCCCTCGGGCGAGGTCGGCGAGGCCAGTTGGATGGCGGTCATCCATCCCGATCACCGCGAGGCGACGCGGCAGGCCTGGCTCGCCGCCGCACGGTCGGGAGGGGCCTACGAGGTCGAGTTCCCCCTGCGCCGGGCCGACGGCGAGTACCGCTGGTTCCTGTCGCGGGCGCAAACCGTGCGGGACGCGGACGGGACGCTGCGCAGCTGGATCGGCACCTCGCTCGACATCCACGAGCGCAAGGTCGCCGAGGAGCGCTTCCAGTCCCTGACCGAGCTATCCCCGGCCATCATCTGGTTCGGCAACCCCGACGGCAGCCTGAGCTACCTCAACGACCGCTGGTACGCCTACACCGGGCAGACGCCGGAGCAGGCGTTGCCGTTGGGCTGGGGCGAGGTGATCCATCCCGACGACCTGCCAGGTCTCCTCCGTGCCTGGGAGGCGGCTGCACCGAGGAAGTGGTCTACGATACCGAGGCGCGTCTGAGGGGCCGCGATGGCGCCTTCCGCTGGTTCCTCATCCGCGCCGAGCCGATCCGGGATGGCGGTGGCGCCGTCGTGGGCTGGCTCGGCAGCAACAGCGACATCCACGACCGCCGCCAGGCGGAGGAGAGCCTGCGCAGGGCGCGCGAGCAGCTACGCCTCGCCGTCGAGGCGACCGGCACGGGCATCTTCGATTACGACCTCGTCACGGACGTGCTGGAATGGGATGCCCGGACGCGGGCCCTGTTCGGCCTACCGCCCGACGCGCCGGTCAGCTACGACGTCTTCCTGGCCGGCCTTCACCCGGACGACCGCGCCTGGGTCGACGAGGCGGTGCGCATCGCCCTCGACCCGACCGGAGGCGGCGCCTACGACATAGCCTACCGTACCGTCGGCATCGAGGACGGCGTCGAGCGCTGGGTGGCCGCCATGGGGCAGGCCATCGTCGACGGGGGGCGGACCGTCCGCTTCATCGGCACGACCCGCGACGTCACCGAGCCCCGAAGGGCCGAGGCGGCGCTACGCGAGGCCGAGGAGCGCTACCGGTTGGCGGCCCGCGCGACGAACGACGCCATCTGGGACTGGGACTTCGCCACCAACCACGTCCTTTGGAACGAGGCGCTCCACAAGGCCCACGGCTACGCCCCCGATGCCGTCGAGCCGACCGGCGACTGGTGGATCGCCCACCTCCATCCCGACGACCGCGCCCGGATCGACGCCTCGATCCACGCGGTCATCGACGGCACCGGCACCGCGTGGAGCGGCGAGTACCGGTTCCGGCGGGCGGACGGGACCTACGCCGACATCCTCGACCGGGGCTACGTCATCCGCGACGGGAACGGTCATGCCTCGCGCATGATCGGCGCCATGTTCGACATATCCGAGCGCAAGCGGGCCGAGGAGCACCAGCGCCTGCTCGCGGGCGAGCTTCAACACCGGGTCAAGAACACCCTCGCCCTCGTCCAGGCCATCGCCAGCCAGACGCTGCGCGGCGCGTCGAGCGTAGACGAGATGCGGGAGTCGTTCTCCTCGCGCCTGATCTCGCTGGGTCGCGCCCACGACATCCTGACGGCGTCCAGTTGGACGGAGGCCCCGATAGCCGACGTGGTCGACGGGGCCCTGGCGGTGCATCGCGGCGGGACCGGCAGCCGCATCCGCGCGAGCGGTCCGGACGTGAACCTCGCCGCCAAGCCCGCCCTCGCGCTCGCCCTGGCGCTGCACGAGCTTGCGACCAACGCCGCGAAGTACGGGGCGCTGTCGAACGATGTCGGCACGGTGGACCTGCGCTGGCACGTCGTGCACGAAGGCGACACGCCGCGCTTCCGACTGAACTGGTCCGAGCAGGGCGGTCCGCCGATCCTTGCCCAGCCGACGAGGAGAGGCTTCGGCTCGCGGCTGATCGAGCGCAGCTTCGCGGCGGAGGTCGGGGGCGAGGTCAGGCTCGCCTATGCCCCAACCGGCCTCGTGTGCAGCCTTGAGGCGTCACTCGCCTCCATGCAGGAGGCGGGCGACGAAGCGGCCGCCTGAGCGCCTGCCGGCGGTCGCCTCCCCAGTCTGCGGTGCGATGGACCTACCACTCTGAACGTCGACATGTACCCTGACGGACCGATAGCCACCTCGATGGCGGTGGAGCCCGGATCTTATGCTGGCCTGCCTCCTGAAAAGTGGTCCCCCCTGAGGTATGGCTTCGAGCCATACTCGTCGCTCGGCTATCAGCCGCCTGCGCCGGAGGTCGTCACCTGGCCAACCGAACCGAGCGGCTCAGGGCCGCTCGCTCACCCCGCCATCGTCACGCGACCGACGATGCACTAACTTCGAACCTGGGCCACCGAATGGGGGCAGGCCACTGGAATCGAGGCCACCGTCAGCATCGGACTCGCGGCGCCGGGCTGCTCCGATCTGTCGGGGATGCTCGCCAGCGCCGATGGAGCGTTGTACCGGGCGAAGTTACTTGGTCGAAACAGAATTGAAACCGCGGACGCAAACGACTTGGCCGCCGCAGCCTGAAAGCCTGTCCGAAAGGGCCGCCTGCGGAGTTATGTGGCCAGGGTGGTGATGCGTCCAGGCTCACCAGCGAGGGCATCGCTTATGCTGAAACGCCCCGGGCGGCGATGCGGCGGGCCATGGCGTCGAAGGCGCGGAACGACGCCTCGATTAGAGCATGATCCAGCCCATGCACGATGAAGACGATGCGCGTTGTCCTGCGCTCATCCGGCCAGCGCTCCAAGTGAACCGGCGAGTGGACGAGACGCTGGACGCCGTGCACGGCGACGGGGCGGTCCTCGCCCATGAGATTCAGGATACCTTTCACCCGAAAGACATTCTCCCCGTGCCGGTCGAGGAGCATGGTCAACCAGAGCCCGAAGCCAGTCCAGTCGATGGGCTGCTCAATTTCCAGGGCGAAGGAGGTGACCGGCGTGTCGGCACGGAAGGTCCCGGCATGGTGGTTCAGACGTGCCGACTCAGGGGGCGGCGGCAACGATCCTGCCTCGGTGAGAAAGTCCATTGCCCCAACCTCGGATGCCGTCATGACCCGGGCGGATGGATTCACGCTCGCCAGTCGCGCGATCAGGTCCGAGACCCTTGCGGGCGGAGCCAGGTCTGTCTTGGTCAACGCCAGGAGATCCGCCGCTCCGATCTGGCGCAAGGCCTCGAGGCGGGTATCGAGCAGGCCCGGGGCGTTGACAGCATCGACCGTCGTGACGACGCCGACGGTGCGGTAGTGGTTGCGCAGCACCGGGTGGGACCGAATCGTGGACAGGGCCGGATAGGGATCGGCCATGCCCGTGGTCTCCACCGCGACGCGGTCGAAGAATGGGACCTCGCCGCGGGCGCGGCGCGAATGCAGGGCGAGCAGGGCATCCGCGAGTTCTCCACGGACGGTGCAGCAAAGGCAGCCGGACTTCAAAAGGACCACGGTTTCGTCGATGCGGTCCAGCAATTCGTGGTCGAGCCCGATCTCGCCGAATTCATTGACGAGTACGGCGGCACCGGCCATCGCCGGATCGGCGAGCATGCGGCGCAGCAGGGTCGTCTTGCCCGATCCCAGAAACCCCGTGAGGAGATGGACGGGCGTTGGTCCGTTCAACGGATGGCCTCGATCGAGGCGATGAAGCTGGGATCGAGGGGATCAAAGGGACGACCCGCCAGCGCCCCGGCCTCCGACCACAGATGCGACAGGGCCTCGAAGATCCGGGTGCTGCCCGTCGGCGAGGCCAGGACGTAGGACCGGCCCTGCCATTCCGATAGGCGTAGACGACGCGTGGCGAGCAGGGCGTTGGCGACGGCCAGGCGACGCGCAGCTTCGCGCCGCCGGGCGATGCGATCGCTGTTGTGCGTGTAGACGCCCGGCCGCGCCACCGCGCTCGTCCAATGGTCGTCACATCCCAGCACGCCGCAGAGTGAGCACATGGCGCGAAGCCTCCGTCCTTGGGTTGGGCGGGCGAGGCCCGCCCGTCGTTCACGTCCGGCGGGGATGGCGCCGGGCGAAGTCGTCCGCCATCTCATTCATCGTCACGAAGCGCACCCCCGCGTGCCCCTTCATGTGCTCGTAGAGCCGCTCGAGCATCATGAGCACCTGGGGACGTCCTGCGACGTCCGGATGGATGGTGATCGGGAACACCGCGTAGTCCATCTCCCGGTAGACCCAGTCGAACTGGTCGCGCCACATCTCCTCCAGGTGCCGCGGATTGACGAAGCCGTGGCTGTTCGGAGACTTCTTGATGAACATCATCGGCGGTAGATCGTCGAGGTACCAGTTCGCCGGGATCTCGATGAGGCCGGTCTCCTCGCCCCGCACGAGCGGACGCATCCAGTCCGACGGCTTCCCCGCGTAATCGATCTTCGTCCAGGCATCCCCAACCCGCACGTAGTAGGGCGTGAAGTCGTTGTGCATCAGCGAGTGGTCGTACTTGATGCCCTTCTTGAGCAGGAGCTCGTTGGTGACGTTCGAGAATTCCCACCATGGCGCGACGTAGCCGGTCGGCTGCTTTCCCGACAGGTCCGCGATCAGCGCGATGCACTTGTCGAGGACTTCCTCTTCCTGCTCCGGCGTCATGGCGATCGGATTCTCGTGGGAGTATCCGTGCAGGCCGATTTCGTGACCGGCCTCGGCCACCGCCTTCATCTCCTTCGGGAACGTCTCCACAGAGTGACCGGGGATGAACCAGGTGGTCTTGATGCCCCACCGGTCGAACAGCTTCAGCAGGCGCGGCGCCCCGACCTCGCCGGCGAACAGTCCCCGCGAGATGTCGTCCGGAGAGTCCTCGCCGCCATAGGAACCGAGCCACCCCGCCACGGCATCGACGTCGACACCGAAGCCGACCAAGATTTCCTTCGCCATCCGGCGTCCCCTCCCTCGTCCGGGCCGGACTTCTCCGTCCGCCCGCCGTATCGAACCGTACTGCCGGTGCAGAATTGCGGCAGGCACCGTTGTCCATCGCCGGAACGGCGCGGATGCCCGCTTCCCGCGCTCCGGCAAGCTGCATCATCGCGCCGTCAGCGGGCGTCGAAAGCAGCATCACGTCGCGACGGGAGCACAATCGAGGCCAAGCCCCGGATGATCGGTTCGAGCACGTCGGTGTCGCCCCGATAGTACGCTCAGGGGCGGCCACTCGGGGCGTGGTCCGGTTCGTGCGTGCTGGGCGGAGACTGCCGATCCGCCCCCGGCAGTCGAAGGCTCGAAAGCGCGGTGAACCCGGTCGGCGTCGCATCTCGCGACCCGGCCCGGCCCACCAGGGGCACCCTCAACAGAGCTTGCGATGCCCGAATGCCTCGTCTTCCGCGTGCCGACGCGGCACCCCGCCGATGTCTCCGGTGTGATGGACCTCATCGCGTCCGGGGCCGTGGCGGCGGCCGAGATTCTGGCCGTCTTCGGCAAGACCGAGGGCAATGGCTGCGTCAACGACTTCACCCGGCACCTCGCCGTGATCGCCCTGGAGACGGCTCTCGCCGGCGCGCTTGGATGCACGCCAGAGGCCGTCGGCGCGCGGGTCGCCCTGGTGATGTCGGGCGGAACCGAGGGCGGCCTGTCGCCCCATCTCCTCGTGCTCGCCCGCCGTGACGGCGCGCCGGCTCCCGACACGGCGGCGCTTGCCATCGGCACGGCCTTCACCCCCGATTTCCTGCCCGAAGAGATCGGCCGCATGGCGCAGGTGGAGGCCACCGCCGCCGCGGTCGGCCGGGCGATGGTCGCGGCCGGCCTCGACGATCTGGAGGACGTGCACTTCGTACAGGTGAAGTGTCCGCTCCTCGCGAGCGCGCGGATCGGCGAGGCGGCGGCGCGCGGCCGGACCGTCGCGACCCACGACACCTACGCGTCGATGGGGCTGTCGCGCGGTGCCTCGGCCCTGGGGATCGCCCTTGCGCTCGGCGAAGTGGAGGGGGCCGAGCTCTCCGACGCCGCCATCGGCGCCCGGCGCGACCTCTATTCCGGCCGCGCCAGCGCCTCGGCCGGTATCGAGCTGATGCGCAACGAGGTCATCGTGCTCGGCAACGCCCGCGGCTGGTCCGGCCCCCACGCCATCGCCCACCGGGTGATGCGCGACGGCATCGATTTTCTCGCGATTCAGGGCGTTCTGACGGATCTCGGCTTTTCCATGTCCGGCCAACTGACGCCGGAGGATTCGGAGCGGGTGGTCGCCCTGCTCGCCAAGGCCGAGCCGTCGCATGACGGGCTGATCCGGGGGCGACGCCACATCATGAACGACGACAGCGACATCAACGCCACCCGGCACGCCCGCGCCCTCGTGGGCGGGGTCGCGGCCGCCGCGATCGGGCGGACCGACCTGTTCGTGTCGGGCGGCGCCGAGCATCAGGGACCGGACGGCGGCGGTCCCGTCGCCGTCATCGCCCGCGTCAGGACCTGAACCCCATGCCCGATTTCGACCTCGCGATTCGGGGTGGCACCCTCGTCACCGCCGCCGACACGGTGCAGGCCGATCTCGGCATCCGCGACGGCCGCATCGCCGCCATCGCCGAGCGGATCACCGATGCCGCCCGCACCCTCGACGCTTCCGGCCTCCTCGTCCTGCCCGGCGGCATCGACAGCCACGTCCATATCGCGCAGGCCGCCGGCCCCGGCATCGTCATGGCCGACGATTTCGCCTCCGCCACCCGAGCGGCGGCGGCCGGCGGCAACACCTGCGTGATGCCCTTCGCCCTGCAGCCGCGTGGCGCATCCCTGCGGGAGGCGACGCACGCCTACCGGGCTCTCGCGGAGGGCCAGTGCCACATCGACGTCGCTATCCACCTCATCGTCTCGGACCCGACGCCCGCCGTCCTCGGCCAGGAACTGCCGGCGCTGATCGCCGAGGGCTACACCTCGTTCAAGGTGTTCATGACCTACGACGATCTGGTCCTGAACGACCGCCAGATCCTCGACGTCTTCGACGTCGCCCGCCGCGAGGGCGCGCGGGTGATGGTCCATGCCGAGGGCTACGACACCATCCGGTACATGACCGAGCGGCTAGAGCAGGCCGGGCAGACCACGCCGTACGGTCACGCCCTGTCCCGCCCCGAACTCGTGGAGCGGGAGGCGGCGCACCGGGCGATCTCACACGCCGAACTCGTCGATCTCCCCATCGTCATCGTTCACGTCTCGGGCGAGCAAGCCATGGAGCAGATTGCCTGGGCGCGGGCCCGGGGGCTGAAGATCCACGCCGAGACCTGCCCGCAATACCTCACTCTCACGGCCGAGGACCTAAAGGGGCGCGGGTCCGGCGACCCGATGGCGGGGGCGAAGTACGTCTGCTCGCCGCCGCCCCGCGACACGGCGAGCCAGGCCGCGATCTGGCGCGGGATCGAGACCGGCGTGTTCGAGGTCGTCTCGTCGGACCATTGCCCGTTCCGCTACGACGACGCTTGGGGCAAGCTGAATCCGCGCGCGAAGGAATCCTTCCGCTACGTGCCCAACGGCATTCCCGGCATCGAGACGCGTTTGCCAATCCTGTTCTCCGAAGGGGTCTCGACGGGCCGCATCTCCCTCAACCGCTTCGTCGAACTCACGGCCACGAACCACGCCAAGCTCTACGGGCTCTACCCGCGAAAAGGTTCGATCGGCGTCGGCTTCGACGCCGACCTGACGCTGTGGGATCCGAACCGCCGCGAGACGATCACCCAGGCCAACCTGCATCACGGCGCCGACTACACCCCCTGGGAGGGATTCGCGGTGACGGGCTGGCCGGTGATGACCCTCGCGCGGGGTGAGATCGTCGCCGAGGATGGACGTGTGGTCGGTGCCCTCGGCCATGGGCGGGTGCTCGATCGGATCGCGCAGGCCGCCCCACATCCATGATCCGGTGGGAGGGCCGTTTCGGCGAACCGTCCCTCGTCTGGCCCGCCCCTTGCTGGATGCCTGCGGGGAGAAAATCATGGATGTCGAGCTGATCAGCCTGACCAAGCGCTACGGCAACACCGTTGCGGTGGACGGGATCGACCTTAAAGTGCGCTCGGGCGCCTATTGCTGCCTGCTCGGGCCTTCGGGCTGTGGCAAGACCACGACCCTGCGGATGATCGGCGGACACGAGACGGTGTCTTCCGGCGACGTCGTTATCGGCCCGCGCGCCGTGGGCGACGCGACGCCGGCTGAGCGCGGCACGGCGATGATGTTCCAGAGCTACGCCCTGTTCCCCCACCTCAATTGCCGGGACAACGTCGCCTTCAGCCTCAGGATGCGCGGCGTGGGCAAGGCCGAGCGCCGGGCCAAGGCGCTGGCCATGCTCGATCTTGTGCAGATGGCGCATCTGGCCGAGCGCCTGCCGGCGCAGCTCTCCGGCGGCCAGCAGCAGCGCGTGGCGCTCGCCCGGGCCCTCGTCACCGGCCCCAAGGTCCTGCTCCTCGACGAGCCGCTCTCGGCCCTCGACCCGTTCCTGCGGGTGCGGATGCGGACTGAGCTGAAGCGCATCCAGGCGGAACTCGGCCTCACCTTCATCCACGTCACCCACAGCCAGGAGGAGGCGATGGCCCTGTCCGACCTCGTGGTGGTGATGAACGGAGGCCGCATCGAGCAGGCCGCAGACCCGCGCGACGTGTTCGAGCGGCCGGCCACGGCCTTCGTCGCCCGCTTCATCGGCGGGCACAACATCATCCGCCTGCCAGATTCCACCGAGATCGCCGTCCGCACCGACCGCATGCGCCTCGGTGCCGAAGCCGGGCCCGGTGCCGTCCCGGCCCGCGTCGTGTCCGTCGAGTACCAGGGCGCCAGCGTGCATGTGGGCTTCGAGGCGGACGGCCCCGGCGCCATGGCGCTCACCGCCGTCATCGATGACGCCGCTTATGCGAGTCGCCCACTCGCCCTCGGTGAGACCGTACCACTCGGCTGGGATGCGACGGCCGCGCACCGCCTGAGCGCCTGATCCGACATCCAACGCCTCCAGAGGACACCGTATGACGACCACGATCAAGTTCAGCCGTCGCACCCTGCTCCAGGGGGCGGGTGCCACCGGACTGACCCTCGGCGCCGGACCGATCACCGGCTTTCCCAACGTGATCGCCGCCGAGCCTGTGACCCTGCGCTACCTCGGCACCGCCGTGAACCAGTCCGGCGACATCGCCCGCAAGGTGAAGGAGGATCTCGGCATCACCATCGAGTACATCCCCGTCGTCACCGACGAGGTCACGAAGCGCGTGGTGACGCAGCCGAACTCCTTCGATCTCCTCGACACCGAGTTCTTCAGCCTCAAGAAGCTCATCCCCTCGGGCAACATCCAAGGCATGGATGCGCGCCGGATCAAGCAGGCCGACAACATCACCCCGGTCTTCACCAAGGGCGAGGTCGCGGGCAAAAAGATCGGCGACCAGGGCACTGCGCCCAAGAAGGTGTTCTACCTTGAGGGGCAGAACGCGAAGACTTTCGCCGGTTCGCCCACCGAGTGGATCACCCTCATCCCGACCACCTACAACGCCGATACGCTCGGCATCCGCCCCGACCTGATCAAGCGCCCGATCACGAGCTGGAAGGAACTCCTGAACCCCGAGTTCAAGGGCAAGGCCTCGATTCTCAATATTCCCTCCATCGGCATCATGGATGCCGCCATGGTGATCGAGGCGACGGGCGACTACACCTATCCCGACAAGGGCAACATGACGAAGGCGGAGATCGACCGCACCATCAAGCTCCTGGTCGAGGCCAAGCGCGCCGGTCAGTTCCGGGCCTTCTGGCAGGACTTCAACGAATCCGTGAACCTGATGGCGTCCGGCGAGACCGTGATCCAGTCGATGTGGTCGCCCGCCGTCACCAAGGTGCGTTCCCAGGGCGTCGCCTGCACCTACCAGCCCCTCAAGGAAGGCTACCGCGCCTGGGCAACGGGTTTCGGTCTGCCCAAGACCCTCACCGGCCGCAAGTTGGATGCGGCCTACGACTTCATCAACTGGTTCCTCTCAGGCTGGGCCGGCGCCTACCTCAACCGCCAGGGCTACTACTCGGCCGTGTTGGAGACGGCGAAATCCCAGATGGAGCCCTACGAATGGGCCTACTGGATGGAGGGCAAGCCCGCCGAGAAGGACATCAAGGGTCCCGACGGCACCGTGCTGGAGAAGGCCGGCGCCGTCCGCGACGGCGGCTCCTTCGAGACCCGCATGGGCGCGGTGGCCTGCTGGAACGCCGTGATGGACGAGAACACCTACATGGTCCGCAAGTGGAACGAGTTCATCGCCGCGTGAGCAGGCGCGCGGCACGACCCTCTCCCCTCTGCGAGAGAGGGTGCCCGCGGAGCGGGCGGGAGAGGGGGCGACTTCTCCGGACAACGCGCTCCCCTCTTGCGGGATTTCGTCCCGGCCCGACCCGCGCTCACGCGCGGGCCACCCTTTCCCGCAGAGGGGAGAGGGTTTCGCGTGTCACGAGGGGTGAGCCATGACCGACACTGCCCTCTCGGCGATGCCCGCCGCCGTGAACGTCCCGGCCGCTCCGGCATCGACCACCAGCCTCACCGCGAAAACCCGCCGCCGCCGGGCGCTCGCCTATCTCCAGGCCGCCCCCATGGCGCTGGTCTTTGCGGTGTTCTTCCTCGTGCCGCTGCTGCTGACCCTGATCGTCAGCTTCTGGGAGTACAACGAGTACGAGATCATCCCGTCCTTCACGGTGCAGAATTACTTCGACGTGTTCGAGGGCTGCTTCAGTACGGCGGAGGCCTGCACGACGGTGCGGACCTACGTGTCCACCCTGAAGTTCTGCGTCCTGACCTGGGCCTGCACCCTCGTGATCGGCTTCACGGTGGCGTATTTCGTCGCCTTCCACGTCCGCTCGCGCACGATGCAGATGGCGCTGTTCCTCGTCTGCACGATCCCGTTCTGGACCTCGAACGTGATCCGCATGATCTCGTGGATTCCGCTGCTCGGCCGCAACGGACTCGTCAACGATACGCTGATGGGGCTGGGGCTCATCAAGGCACCCATCGAGGGGCTGCTCTATTCCGATTTCTCGGTGGTGCTCGCCTTCGTGCACCTCAACACGGTGTTCATGATCGTGCCGATCTTCAACAGCATGGCGCGGATCGACCGTTCGCTGATCGAAGCGGCGTACGACGCCGGCGCCACGGGCTGGCAGACCCTGTGGAACGTGGTGGTGCCACTCGCCAAGCCCGGCATCGCCATCGGGTCGATCTTCGTCGTCACCCTGGTGATGGGCGATTTCGTCACCGTCGGCGTCATGGGTGGCCAGCAGATCGCCTCCGTTGGCAAGGTCATCCAGGTCCAGATGTCGGCCCTGCAGCTGCCGGCGGCGGCCGCCAACGCGGTGATCCTCCTGGGCGCCGTGATGCTGATGATCGTCGCCATGACCCGGCTCATCGACCTGAGGAAGGAACTCTAGGCATGAGCGACCGGCCCCGCTCCCCCGCCTTCTACCTCCTGGCGGCGTTCTTCTGTCTCTTCGTCGCATTCCTGTACGGGCCGACCCTGACCATCCTGGTTCTCAGCTTCCAGGGGCCGCAGGGCGGCCTGACATTCCCCATGAACGGGGTCTCGACGCACTGGTTCGGCAAGCTCTGGGCGGGGCTCGGCATCGTCGACATCTGGGGGGCCCTGTGGCGGTCGCTGCGCCTCGGCGTCGTGGTGATGGGGCTCACCGTCGGGATCGCGTTCTTCGCCGGTCTCGCGTTCCGCAAGCGGTTTCGTGGGGAGGGCGCCCTGTTCACGGTCGCGGTGGCGAGCCTGATCGTTCCCTCCATCGTGGTCTCGCTCGGGATCGGCCTCGAATTCCGGCTCCTCGACGACGCGGTGAACTGGGCCGCCGCCGCGACCGGCTGGGGCTGGCTGCAGGAGCACGGCACCCTGATGGGGCTCTACACGTCGGCACTCGGTGCGCACCTCACCTGGACGCTGCCCTTCGGCCTTCTCATCATGTTCGCGGTCTTCAACCGGTTCGATCCGGCCTACGAGGAGGCGGCACGCGATCTTGGCGCCACCGGCCCCCAGACCCTCCGGTACGTGGTGGTGCCGATCCTCGGGCCGTCCCTCGTCGGCGTCGCCCTGTTCGGCTTCACCCTGTCCTTCGACGAGCTCGCCCGCACCAGCCAGGCCATCGGCGGCCGCAACACCCTGCCGCTCGAGCTGCAGGGCCTGACCACCACCGTGACGACGCCGGAGATCTACGCGCTGGGCACACTCACGACGGGCATGTCCCTGGCGGTGATCGCCACGGCGCTCGGGGCGAGCCTGTACCTCCAGCGACGGCGGGCGAGGACCGGGCTGCGCCTCGGGTGAGCGAGCAGGTCCGCCGCCCGCGCGGGCAGACCGAGCGCATGGCGCGGGCAGTCGGCGGAGAGTTTAGGCACGAGGTCGAACCGTGCGATTTAAGGTTTGACGTCTTGGTGCAGGCGGCCATTCTCGGAAGATGCAGCGAGGCACCCAAGCATTCCGGTGCCGTGACGCAGCGAGAGCTTGACGGCGTCCATGCAACCGCGTGGTCCGGCGTAATCTGACTGGGAGGTGACGATGGCCGAGCCCATGAATATCGGCGTCTTCATTCCGATCGGCAACAACGGCTGGCTCCTCTCGGAGAATGCGCCGCAATACAAGCCGAGTTTCGAACTGAACAAGCAGGTGACGCTGAAGGCCGAGGGCTACGGGTTCGACTTCGCCCTCTCGATGATCAAATTGCGCGGGTTCGGCGGCAAGACCGAGTTCTGGGACCACAACCTCGACTCGTTCACGCTCATGTCGGGGCTCGCCGCCGTCACCAGCCGCATCAAGCTCTACGCCACCGTCCCGACCCTGTGCCTGCCGCCGGCCATCGTCGCCCGGATGGCCTCGACCGTCGACTCGATCTCGAACGGCCGCTTCGGCCTGAACCTGATCACCGGCTGGCAGAAGCCGGAATACTCCCAGATGGGCCTCTGGCCCGGCGAAGAATATTTTTCGCGACGCTACGAGTATCTGTCGGAATACGCGCAGATCCTGCGCGATCTCTGGGAGACCGGCCGCAGCGATCTCAAGGGCGATTTCTTCCAGATGGATGATTGCCGCCTGAGCCCGCGCCCGCAAGCCGAAATGAAACTCATCTGCGCAGGCCAGAGCAGCGCCGGCATGGCCTTCACGGCGACCTATGCCGACTATAATTTCTGCTTCGGCAAGGGCGTCAACACGCCCACCGCCTTCGCGCCGACCGTGGCGCGGCTGGAGGAGGCCAAGGCGAAGACCGGCCGTGCGGTCTCGTCCTACGTGCTCTTCATGATCATCGCCGACGAGACCGACGAAGCGGCGCAGGCCAAGTGGGAGCACTACAAGGCGGGCGCCGACGAGGAGGCGATCGCCTGGCTCGGTCTGCAGAGCTCGGTCGACACCAAGTCCGGCACCGACACCAATGTCCGCCAGATGGCCGATCCGACCTCCGCCGTGAACATCAACATGGGCACCCTTGTCGGCTCTCACGCCACCGTGGCGCGCCTCCTCGACGAGGTCATGACGGTGCCGGGGACCAGCGGTGTGCTCCTCGTCTTCGACGATTTCCTCGAGGGCCTCGATGCGTTCGGGCAGAAGATCCAACCGCTGATGCAGACGCGCCGGCACATCACCGGTAATGTCGCGCCCCTGGCGGAGGTGGCCTGATGCAGGGCGACGCCCCCGCCGGTTATCGCGACGCGGCCGGCCGCTCCGGCGGCATGCTCCTTCCCGCGCGGCCCGAGCCGATCGCCTTCGAGCCGGCGGCGAGTGCCCTCATCGTCGTCGACATGCAGAATGCCTACGCAACGAAGGGCGGCTATCTCGATCTTGCCGGTTTCGATGTCTCGGCCACGGCGCCGATCATCGAACGATGCGCTGATGCCGTCGCGCTCGCCCGGGCCGCGGCAATTCAGGTGATCTGGTTCCAGAACGGCTGGGACGCCGACTACGTCGAGGCGGGCGGCCCGGGTTCGCCGAACTGGCACAAGTCGAACGCGCTGAAGACCATGCGCAAGCGCCCGGAGATGAGCCAGCGGCTGCTGGCCAAGGGCACCTGGGATTATGCCCTCGTCGATGCGCTCAAACCGGGGCCGGGCGACATCGTTCTGCCGAAGCCGCGCTACAGCGGGTTCTACAACACCGCTCTCGACAGCATGCTCAGGGCTCGCGGAATCCGCACCCTGATCTTCACCGGCATCGCCACCAATGTCTGCGTGGAATCGACCCTGCGCGACGGCTTCTTCCTCGAATATTTCGGAATCGTGCTGGCCGACGCCACCCATCAGGCCGGGCCGCCGAGTCTGCAGGAGGGCGCGCTTCTCAACATCGAGACCTTCTTCGGCTGGGTCTCCGACGTCGGCGCCTTTGCGGCGGCGCTCGCCTCTGCCCCCTCAACGTCAAGCGAAAGTCCGCGATAGATGCCGAAGACCGTCGTGATTCCGCCCGGCACAGGCAAGCCGCTGGCGCCCTACGTCCCCGGAACCCTCGCCGACGGCATCCTCTACGTCTCGGGGACCCTACCTCTGGATGCGGAGGCCAATGTCGTCCATGTGGGCGACGCCACCGCGCAGACCCGCCACGTTCTGGAGACGATCAAGGGCGTGGTCGAGACCGCCGGCGGCACCATGGACGACATCACCTTCAACCACATCTTCCTCAAGGATTGGGCCGACTACGCCGCGATCAACGCCGTCTATGCCGGGTATTTTCCGGGCGAGAAGCCGGCGCGCTACTGCATCCAGTGCGGATTGGTGAAACCGGAGGCGCTGATCGAGATCGCGTCCGTCGCGCATCTCGGCAAATCCGGGTGAGCCAATGGCTGCTGCAATCCATCATACGGTTCAAGGCCGGGCCGGGGGGCGGACCGTGCTGCTCTCGCCGGGGCTCGGCGGCTCGGCAAGCTATTTCGCGCCGCAGCTGCCGGCCCTGGCCGAGCGCCTGCGCGTCGTCACCTACGATCACCGCGGCACCGGCCGTTCGCCCGGTCCCCTGGAGCCCGGCCACGACATTTCGGCCATGGCCGACGACGTGCTGGCCCTCCTCGACCGGCTCGAGATCGCCACAGCCGACATCGTCGGGCATGCCCTCGGCGGCCTGATCGGCCTGCAGCTCGCCCTCGTTCACCCCGACCGGGTCGGGCGCATCGCTGTCGTGAACGGCTGGGATGCCATGGAGTCGGCGACCCGGCGTTGCTTTGCCGCCCGCAAGGCCCTGCTGACGGGGGCCGGCCCTGAGGCCTTCATCCGCGCCCAGGCGACCTACCTGTATCCGGCGTCGTGGATCTCGGCGAACGCGGATCGCATCGCCGCGGACGAGGCCCATGCCCTGGCGAATTTCCCCGGCGCCGAGACCGTTCTCGTCCGCATCGCCGCCCTCGAGGCGTTCGACTTGACGGGACGCCTCGGCGCGATCCCGCACGAAACCCTGGTGATGGCCGCACGCGACGACGTTCTCGTGCCGTTTACGGCCTCGGAGCGCCTCGCAGCGGGGCTCCCGAACGCGCGCCTCGATCTCGCCCCCGACGGTGGCCACGCCCACTCCGTAACGCGGGCCGAGGCCGTCACCGCAGCGCTCCTGCGTTTCGTCGATCGACCGTGACGCCGCTCACGTGAGATCTACGCGTCGATGACGCTGACATGGGCCGCCACGACCTTCCAGCCCTCGGGAAAGCGCAGCCAGGTCTGGCTCTGCCGTCCGATTCGGCCCGGAGCGCCCGAGCGGCTGAACAATGTCATCGCCACGGCGCAGTCGCTTCCGTAGGTGGTGATGACCGTGCCCGAGAGATCGCGGGCAAGCCCTCGCGGCGAGCGGGACCGGCGGAAGGCGCGGATCGCGTCCATGCCATACAGATTCTCGTTCGCGCCGTAGCGGATGGTGCGCAGATCGTCGTGGAACAGGGCCTCGAGCGTCGCGACGTCGTTGCCGACGAGGGCTGCCTCGTAGCGGGCGAACGCGGCCTCGACCTCGGCCTTCACCAGGGGATCGTCGATGATCATCGGGGTCACGCGAGGTTGGCGACGGGCGCGCGGACGAAACCCGCTCGTTCGAGGTGGCGGGCGACCCGGAGGGCGAGGTCCTCGCGCCAGGGGGCGGCGATAATCTGCACGCCAAGGGGCAGGCCGTCATCGAGCCAGACGGGTGCCGCGACGACGGGAAGCCCGATGAACGAGATCGGCTGCGTGAACAGGCCGATATTCGCCCGCATCGGCACTGCGACACCGTCGAGCACGAGGGTCGTCTCGCCGGACAGCGGCGCTCGGCAGGGCGTGCAGGGCGCGAGGATGATGTCGACCTCGCGGAACAGATCGAGCACCGCCGCCCGGTACCAGCGCCGGAAGCGCTGGGCGCGCTCGACGAAGGGCGCGGGCAGCATAGCCCCGGCGATCAGCCGGTCCCGGACGGCCGGATCGAACTCCGACGCCCGCGTGCGCAGGCGGTCGAGATGCAGCGCAGCGCCCTCGGCGGCGGTGATGAGGTAGGCCGAAGCCCGGGCCCGAGCGGCCTGCGGGATCTCGATTGTGCAAGTGCAGGACAGGGCGCCGGCCAAAGCCGCGACGGCGCCAAGGGCATCGGCATCGGCACCGCGCGCGAAATAGCCCCCCGCCACGGCGATCCGCAGATCCGCCACGCCGGCATCGAGGCCGGCCCGGACGGGATCGGGCGCCCGCCCGGTCACCACGGGGTCGGCCGGGTCCGGCCCCTGCATCGCCTCGTACGCGAGGGCGAGATCCTCGACGGAGCGGCCCATCGGCCCGAGGTGATCGAGGCTACCGACGAAGGGAAAGCTGCCGGCCCGGCTGAGGCGCCCGTAGGTGGGTTTGAGGCCGAAGCAGCCGCAGAAGGCCGACGGCACGCGGATCGAGCCGTTGGTGTCGGAGGCGAGCGCCAGGGGCACGAGGCCCGCCGCCACCGCCCCGCCGGACCCGCCCGACGACCCCCCGGACATGCGCCCGAGATCATGCGGGTTGCGGGTGTTGCCGTCGTGGATATTCTCGCCGGTGAAGTCGTAGGCGTACTCACCCATGTTGAGGGCACCGACGAGTATTGCCCCGGCGTCTTCGAGGCGCGCGATCAGGGTCGCGTCCCGCTCCGCCGGTGCCCGCTCGCGGTTGATCCGCGACCCGGCCCGCGTCGGCAATCCGGCGATGTCGAATAGGTTCTTCGCCGCGAAGGGCACGCCCGCGAGGCACCCAAGGCGCTCACCCCGGTCGCGGGCCGTGTCGAGGCGGTCGGCGCGGGCGAGCGCACGCTCCGCCAGAACCTGCGTAAAGGCGTTCACGGCCGGATCGACCCGGCCGATCCGATCGAGGGTGGCGGCGACCACCGTCCGGGCCCGCACCGAACCCTCCGCCACGGCGGTCGCGATGGAGGCTGCCGGCGCGATGCTCCAATCCTGTTCGCTCACGGGCTGCCTCATGCCGAGAAGACCGGCGCGACCTCGGCCTCGTCCGGCAGGGGGAAGGCGCCGACGAGATCGGCGGCGGCGTGGAGAACGCGCAGGTTCGCCGCGATCGACGGCATCCAGGCGGGGTCGATGGGCAGGGCGAGGAGGCCGGCGACGGCCTCGGCGTAGGTGTCCGGATCGAAGGCCGGGTCCTCGGGTGGGTTCGTCATGCGTCGCCCCTTGATGGGAATGATAGTGGACCCGGCGTGCCGGGCGCCTGAGTCCGAGGGATCACCCGTGCTGCCAGAGGGCGGCGACGACGCGGCCCGAATCGGAGACCCAGCCGAAGATGCCCCCCTGCGCCTTGATCATCGCAATGCCGACCTCGTGGAATTCGGGGATGTACGAGGCGCAGGCATCGGCGACGACGACGCAGCGATAGCCCCGGTCGTTGGCCTCGCGGACCGTCGTGTGGACGCAGACCTCGGTGGTCACGCCGCAGACGAGGAGCGTGGTGATCGCGCGGGCCGAGAGGATGTCGGCGAGTTCGGTGGCGTAGAACGCGCCCTTGCCCGGCTTGTCGACGACGGGTTCGCCCGCGAGCGGCGCGAGGGCGGGAATGATGTCGTGTCCGGGCTCTCCGCGGATGAGAATGCGGCCCATCGGTCCGGGCTCGCCGATCCGGGCCGTCGGCGCGCCGCGCTCCAGTTTGGCCGGCGGCGCGTCGGAAAGGTCCGGGCGGTGGCCCTCCCGTGTATGCACGACCAGAAGTCCGGCGGCGCGTGCCGCGTCGAGCAAGGCCCGGCAGGGCGGTACGGCGGCGGCGAGGCGCGAGACGTCGTTGCCGAGGCTCTCCCCGAAGCCGCCAGGCTCCAGGAAGTCTCGCTGCATGTCGATGATCACGAGGGCCGTGCGCGACGCATCGAAGAAGAGCGGAGATGGCTGGGCTTCAATGACGCTGGGCATGCGGAGGGCCTCGCGGGGCCAGGGGCCGGATCGACGAGCCCCGATCATGTATGCAAATCGTGGGAAGCGTCTGCCCAAACCCCGTCCATCCCTGCGCGAAGTTTCGGCCTCCCGGCCAACGCATGGGCAGACCGGCGCGGCGTCGGAGGGTTCAGCGTGGCGGACGCGCCCTGTTCGCGGGCGCGGCCTTTCGCGTCCGGCGTTCCCGCACGCGCGCGCCGGCGGCTTCGCGGGCGGCCGCGCTCGCGGCGTCGAGGGTCTCGAAGGCGTCCTCGACGACGCTCATATGGACTAGCATCGCCGAGTTCGCCGCCGCCGCATCGCGGGCGAGGATGGCGCGCACGACGACATCGTGCTCGGCATGCGAGCGGGCGAGCCGCCCCGGTGCCTGGAACTGAATGCGTCGGTAAGGCGTCAGTCGCCGCCGCAGGTTGCGGGCGATCTCCTCGATCACCGAATTGTGGGCGCCGACGTAAAGAAGGCCGTGAAAGTCCCCGTTGGCGAGGACGTATCCGTCGTGGTCGCCCGCCGCCGCGAGGCCGCCCATGCGCTCGTGGAGGGTCCGGAGCTGCCCGCGCTCCGTCGGGGTCATGCTCAGAGTCGAGAGGCGCGCGCAGGTCGCCTCGATCTCGCCCATGGCGATGAACAGCATGTCGAGCTGGTCCGGCGTGATCGTCCGCACGGTGGCGCCGAAGCGCGGGCGCAGATCGATGAGGCCGGTGCCGTTGAGGAGACGCAGGGCATCGCGCACCGGGGTCCGCGAGACGCCGAAGCGCCTAGCCAGGATCTGTTCGTCGAGATGGGTGCCGGGCGCGAATTCGCCCGACAGGATGGCGTCGGCGATGGCATCGGACAGGCTCTCGGCGCGGGTGGGGGACGCGGACACTGGGGATCTCGGCTCCCGTCACGCGATCAGCCCAAGGCGAGCGTGCACAGCATTGATTAGGACGCGTTTCGTCGCCCCGCAACGGCACGACCCACCCGCGGCAGCCATCCGCCACCCTCGGCGCGCCCGCCGGGCCGGCCGAAAACTGTGCATACACGGCCGGCGAATTAGGCATCCGGCGAACCGGAGACCGGGTTACACAGCGGAATCGCCCCCGCGGCACTGCCGAAAGTCTTAGCTTCTTGCAGCCGCCGCGACGGCTTAGATTTCGGTTCATCGCAGCCATGCGACGCGATTTGGCGATTCGACCTGGAATACATGCCGTGACCGCACGTTCTCTCTCCCGCAGATCCCTTCTCGGCGGCGGCGCTGCCCTGTCCCTCGGCCTGCTGCCCTTCGGCCAGGCCCGCGCCGCCGGCGCCCTGACGGTGGGGTTCATCTACGTGGGCCCCAAGGACGATTACGGCTACAACCAGGCCCACGCCCAGGCCGCGAAGGTTCTGAAGGGTATGCCGGGCCTCGAAATCCTCGAGGAGGAGCGTGTTCCCGAGACCAACGCCGTCGAGAAGACCATGGAGAGCATGATCAACCTCGACGGGGCGACGCTGCTGTTCCCCACCTCGTTCGGCTATTACAGCCCGTATCTCCTCGCCGAGGCGAAGAAGAACCCCAAGATCCAGTTCCGCCACTGCGGCGGCCTCTGGTCGGAGAAGGACCCGAAGAACGCCGGCTCCTATTTCGGGTACATCGCGCAGGGGCAGTATCTCAACGGCATCGTCGCCGCGCATGCGTCGAAGTCGAAGAAGATCGGCTTCGTCGGGGCAAAGCCGATCCCGCAGGTGCTCAACAACATAAACGCCTTCCTGCTCGGTGCCCAGAGCGTCGATCCGTCCATCACCTGCCAGGTGATCTTCACGGGCGAGTGGTCGCTGGCGGTGAAGGAAGCGGAGGCCACCAACGCGCTCATCGACGGCGGCGCCGACGTGATGACCTGCCACGTCGACAGCCCGAAGGTGGTGGTGGAGACCGCCTCCCGCCGCGGCGCCTTCGTGTGCGGCTACCATGTCGACCAGTCGCCCCTGGCGCCGCAGAAGTACCTCACCGGCGCCGAGTGGAACTGGCTGCCGATCTACAAGGATTTCATCGCGGCCATGCAGGCCGGCAAGGTGCCGCAGAACTTCGTGCGCGGCGGCCTCGCGGACGGCTACGTCCGGATGAGCCCCTACGGCCCCGGCGTGAGCGAGGCGGCTCGCAAGAACGCCGATGCGGTCAAGGCCGAGATGATGAAGGGCGGCTTTTCCATCATCAAGGGGCCGCTCAAGGACAACACCGGCAAGGAGATCCTCGCCGCCGGCACGGCCTACCCCGAGAAGGCGCCCGAGCTGGAGAGCACGAACTACCTCGTCGCCGGCGTCAAAGGCTCGGTCTGACGGCTTCCGGGCCGAACACGGAGAACCCCGACACGTGCGCGCGGATGTCGCCCCCACGGAATTGACCGCCGGCCCGGCGCGGCCCTCGCCCGGCCTCCAGGCCCGTGCCTGGCTGGCGCGCCGCGCGGAGGCGGTGGCGATCCCCGTCGGCGCCGCCGTGACCGGGTTCGTGGTGTTCGGGATCTTCCTCGCCCTCATGGGCAAGTCGCCGGTCCAGCTCGTCGAGATCGTCTGGCGCGGCGGCTTCGGCTCGGCCTTCGCCCTGGGCAACACCCTGCAGCGCGCCGCCCCCCTCCTGTTCGCCGCCCTGTGCGTGGCCCTGCCGGCCCGGCTCGGCCTCGTGGTCATCGGCGGCGAGGGCGCCATCGTGTTGGGCGGCCTCGCGGCGGCAGCGGCGGCCCCGTCCCTCGCCGCCCTGCCGGCGCCCCTCGCGATCGTCGTGATGGCGTGCGCGTCGGCCCTCGTCGGGGCGATCTGGATCGGGGCGGTCGGCTGGCTCCAGGCCTATCGCGGCGTCAACGCCACCATCGCCAGTCTGCTCCTGTCCTACATCGCCATTGCGCTCGCCAACCACCTGATCGAGGGGCCGCTGCGCGATCCGGCGAGCCTCAACAAACCCGCGACCCTGCCGGTGGGCGACGCCCTCATGCTGGGACCGATGCCGGGCCTCGGCGTCCATTGGGGGCTCGGCTGCGGCGTGATCGCGTGTCTGGCCGCCTATCTCCTCATGGACCGCACGACGGTGGGCTTCGCCGCCCGCATCGCCGGGGGCAACGTCCGCGCCGCGCAGATCCAGGGCCTGCCCGTCGGCCGCCTCATCGTCGGTTTCACGGCACTCGGCGGCGCCTTCGCGGCTTTGGCCGGCTTCTTCGAGGTGGTCGCCGTGCAGGGCACGGCCAACGGTACGCTGGCGGCGGGCTACGGCTACACCGGTATCCTCGTCGCCTTCCTCGCCCGGCAGAACCCCGTCGCCATCGTGCCGGTGGCGTTCCTGCTCGGCGGCATCGAGGCCTCGGGCGGCCTGATCCAGAGGCGGATGCAGCTGCCCGACGCCACCGTCCTCGTGCTGGAGGGCCTGCTGTTCCTCGTCGTGCTCATAAGCGAGACGCTCTACGGCCGTTTCAAGCTGTTCAGTCCGCACCTCTGGGCCACGAAGCGCATATCGTCAGGAGGAACGGCATGAGGAACGGGCGATGAACGAGGATCTCGGCCTCTGGTCCGTCCTGCTCGCCGTCATCGGCGGGGCGATCCGCGTCTCGACGCCGTTCCTGTTCGTCAGCCTCGGCGAGACCATCACCGAGCGCTCGGGGCGGATCAACCTCGGGCTGGAGGGGACGCTCGTGTTCGGGGCGATGTCGGCCTACGGCACCGCCGTGCTGACGAATTCACCCTGGGCGGGGGTGGCCGTCGCGGCCCTGTCGGGAGCCGCCTTCGGCCTCCTGCACGGTGCCGTCTGCCGTCTACCCCGGGTCAACGACGTGGCGGTGGGCATCGCCCTGATGCTGTTCGGCTCCGGCCTCGCGTTCTTCCTCGGCAAATCCTTCATCCAGCCCTCGGCCCCGCCGCTGCCGGCGATTTCCTTCGGAGACTGGTCGAGCCTGCCCCAGGTCAGGGCGGCTTTGCAGATCAACGTGCTGTTCCTCGCTGGGGCCGCCCTGTCGGTGGTGCTGTGGTGGGCGTTCCGGAACACCAGGGTGGGATTGATCGTGCGCGTCGTCGGCGACAGCGCCGATGCCGCCCGCGCCATGGGCTACGACGTCGACCGGGTCCGCCTCTACGCGACGGCGACAGGGGGCGCCCTGGCCGGAATCGGCGGCGCCTACCTGTCGCTCTATTATCCGGGCTCGTGGAACGAGGGCGTATCCTCGGGCCAGGGCCTGATGGCGGTGGCGCTCGTCATCTTCGCGCGCTGGAACCCGCTCGCGTGCTTCGGCGCGGCTTTGCTGTTCGGCGGTGCCGGGGCGCTCGGACCGGCGCTCCAATCGGTGGGCGTCTCACAGGGCTACTACCTGTTCTACGCCGCGCCCTACGTCCTCACCCTCGCCCTGCTCGTCGCCACCTCGTCGCCCGAACGGGCGCTCGCCGGGGCGCCGGGCGAACTGTCCCTGTCGAAATAGACGACCTCATGAACGGACATCGCGCATGAACGGACTTGGTGGACTGAACAAGTCGCCCAACGGCGTCGTCATCGGCCTCGTGCAGCTGCAGTTGCCGTCCGTGGTCACGCCGGCCGACCTCATGGCCCAGACCGACCGCGTCGTCGCCATGGTGGCCAAGGCGCGGGCGAATCTGGCCACCATGGATCTCGTGGTCTTCCCCGAATACGCCCTGCACGGCCTGTCGATGGACACCAATCCGGAGATCATGTGCCGCCTCGACGGCCCGGAAGTCGCGGCGTTCCAAAAGGCCTGCCGCGATCACCGGATCTGGGGCTGCTTCTCCATCATGGAGTTCAACCCGCACGGAAACCCCTACAACACCGGCCTGATCATCGACGATCGGGGCGACGTGAAGCTCACCTACCGCAAGCTGCACCCCTGGGTGCCGGTGGAGCCCTGGGAGCCGGGCGATCTCGGCATTCCGGTGATCGAGGGGCCGAAGGGGGCGAAGCTCGGCCTCATCATCTGCCACGACGGCATGTTCCCCGAGATGGCGCGCGAATGCGCCTACCGGGGCGCCGAGATCATGATCCGCACGGCCGGCTACACCGCGCCGATCCGAGACTCCTGGCGCTTCACCAACCAGGCGAATGCCTTCTCCAACCTCATGGTCACCGCCAACGTCTGCCTGTGCGGCTCGGACGGCACCTTCGATTCCATGGGGGAGGGCATGATCTGCAATTTCGACGGCGCGGTCATCGCCCACGGCACGACGGGACGCGTCGACGAGATCATCACCGCGGAGGTCCGCCCCGACCTCGTGCGCGAGGCGCGCCTCCATTGGGGGGTCGAGAACAACATCTACCAGCTCGGCCATCGCGGCTACACGGCCGTGAAGGGCGGGGCGCGGGATTGCCCCTACACCTACATGCACGATCTCGCCGCCGGTCGGTACCGCGTGCCGTGGGAGGACGAGGTCAAGGTCGTGGACGGCACGAGCTGCGGCTTTGCCGCGCCGACCCGGTCCTACGGCGCGGCGCAGACCCCTCCGGCGCGGGAGGCGGCGGAGTGAGCGCCTCAGCGCTCCTTGAGCGCCGCCAGCATCTCGCGGCGCAGGATGGCGTTGATGCGGGTCTGGTAGCCCCGGCCCTGGGCGCGCAGCCACGCGAGCACATCGGAATCGATGCGGACCGTCGTCGCGGTCTTGGTCGGCCGGTAGAAGCGATTGGGAACGGCCTTCTCCCAGAAGGCCTCCGTCAGGGGCGGGATATCGCTGTAATCGATCGTCTCGTCCGGCATCGCGGCGAGCGCTTCCAGCTCCGCCTTCTGCCGATCGGTCAGGGGCGGCGGGTTGGCGAGGTCGATTTCGTATCTAACGAGCTTCGTCTTCATAGCGCCGCCTCTCGGAACGGTCGGCCTTGCGAGCCGAGATGATGCGGATGATCTCGATCTCCTCGCCGACCTCGTTTGTCTCGTGGATCGTATGGACCACGACGAGCACCTTGATGGCGTCGGCCATCCCGGTGATCAGCCACCGCAGTTCGCCGTCTTCGATCCGATCCGCAGACGTGATGGCGAAAGGGTCGGCGAAAACGCGTGCCGCCGTCTCGAAACGCACCCCATGCTTGCGCAGGTTGGATGCAGCTTTGCCTGGATCCCAATCGAAGACCCGCTTCATGGCAGAGTTGTTACTACAAATCCGTTGGGTGGGCCAGAACCGAGAGGCCGTGGCATGCGCATAATCGCCACTGAACCGGGCGCCGGCACCGTCGCGGCCGAGCCCTATCCCTGGCCCTACGACGGTAGCCTCCGCCCGGAGACCACGGCCCTTGTCGTCATCGACATGCAGACCGACTTCTGCGGACCGGGCGGCTACGTCGATGCCATGGGCTACGACCTCGGTCTCACCCGCGCGCCGATCGGTCCGATCACCCGCCTGCTCGCCGCCGCGCGAAGGAACGGCTTTCCCGTCATCCACACCCGCGAGGGCCATCGGCCGGATCTTGCGGACCTGCCCGCCAACAAGCGCTGGCGTTCGCGCCGGATCGGCGCCGGCATCGGCGATCCCGGCCCCTGCGGCCGCGTGCTGGTGCGCGGTGAGCCGGGCTGGGAGATCATCCCGGAGCTGGCGCCGGAGCCGGGCGAGCCGGTGATCGACAAGCCCGGCAAGGGCTCGTTCTATGCCACCGACCTGGAGCTGATCCTGGCGGCGCGCGGCATCCGCAACCTCATCCTCACGGGCATCACGACGGATGTCTGCGTCCACACCACCATGCGGGAGGCCAATGATCGCGGCTTCGAATGCGTCATCGTCTCGGACGCCACCGCGGCGACCGACCGGGGCAACCACGACGCGGCCCTGAAAATGGTGACCATGCAGGGCGGCGTCTTCGGCGCCGTCGCCACGTCCGACGCCCTCCTCGCGGCCATGGGGTGAGCATGGCCGACATCGCGCCCGCCCCGCCTCTCGCCATCGGTGTCGAAACCATCGGCATGACGAAGCGCTTCGGCGCCCATGCGGCCCTCGACGACGTCTCGATGAAGATCGAGCGCGGCGGCTTCCATGCGCTCCTCGGCGAGAACGGCGCCGGCAAGTCGACCCTGGTCAAGTGCGTGATGGGGTTCTACGCGCCCACCTCCGGCACGGTGCTGCTCGACGGGCGCGAGGCCGAAATCACCAACCCCCGGGGCGCCCAGGCCCGCGGCCTCGGCATGGTCTACCAGCACTTCACCCTGGTGCCCTCTCTCACGGGGGCGGAGAACCTCGTGATCGCGCGGGCGGACGCGCCAGCGATCCTCGACTGGCGCGCCGAGCGCGCCGCCCTGGCGGACTTCATGGCGCGGATGCCGTTCCGGCTGAACCTCGACCGGCCGGTGGCGGAACTGGCGGCGGGCGAGAAGCAGAAGCTCGAGATCGTCAAGCAGCTCTACCTCAAGGCCCGCTTCCTCATTCTCGACGAACCGACCTCGGTGCTGACGCCGGCCGAGGCCGAGGAGGTGCTCGGCCTGCTGCGCGCCATGACGGATCGCGGCACCCTCACGGTTCTGATGATCAGTCACAAGTTCCGCGAGGTCGAGACCTTCGCCCGCTCCTTGAGCGTCCTGCGCCGGGGCCGCCTCGTCGGCGGCGGAGCGGTCGGCGACCTCTCGCGCGGCGATATGGCGGCCCTGATGATCGGCGAGCGCACCGTGCGGACCCTGACCACGCGGACCGGTTCGGCGGATACTGGCCGCGAGCGCCTGCGGCTGGAGGGCGTCACCGCCACCGACCCGTCCGGCCTGCGCCCCATCGCCATCGACAGCTTGTGCGTCTGCGCCCGGGAGATCGTCGGCATCGCCGGCGTCTCCGGCAACGGCCAGAAGGAACTCGCCGACGTCCTCGGCGGCCAGATCCGCGCCACCGGCGGGCAGGTAGTCGTTGCGGGAGCACCCTATTCCGGCACCCGTGCCGAGAGCCGCGCGCGAAAGGTTCGCTTCATCCCGGAGGAGCCCCTGCGCAACGCCTGCGTGCCGCGCATGTCGGTGGCCGAGAACCTCGCGTTGCGCGCCTTCGACCGGCGCGGCGACGATCCGGACCGGCCCCCGACCCTGTGGCTCGACAAGGGCGCCATGGCGCGGCGCGCCCGGGACCTCATCGCCCGCTTCGGGGTGAAGACCGCCTCGGCGGACGCGCCCATCGCGACCCTGTCGGGCGGCAACGTGCAGCGGGCCGTGCTGGCACGCGAACTCACCGATCCCGTCGATCTGCTGATCGTGGTTAATCCCTGCTTCGGCCTCGACTTCGCGGCGGTGTCGGAGATCCGCAACCGGATCGTCGCCGCGCGCAACGCGGGCGCGGCGGTGCTGCTGATCAGCGAGGACCTCGACGAGATCCTGGAACTGTCCGACCGCATCCTCGTGATGTCGGATGGCCGCCTCGTCTACGAGACCCCGGCGGCGGCGGCCGACGTCGCCACTATCGGGCGGCACATGGCCGGGCATCACTGATGGAGACGGACATGCATCGTAGTGAGCATGGTGGGGAGGGTGACGGCCTGCCGTCGGTCCTCACCCTGAGCGCCCTGCGCGGCCACTACGCCGCCCGAGACTTTACGCCCGTCGATGTCGCCGCCCGCGTCGCCGACCGCATGGCGGCCTCCGCTGATCCGGCGATCTTCATCACCCCCACCTCCCGCGAAAACCTGATCGCGGCGGCCCGCGCGCTGATGGCGCGCCATCCGGAGCCCAATTCCCTGCCGCTCTGGGGCGTGCCCTTCGCGGTGAAGGACAACATCGACGTCGCCGGCCTGCCCACCACGGCGGCGTGCCCCGCCTTCGCGTTCACGCCCGCCCAAGATGCCCACGTGATCGCGCGGTTGAAGGCGGCCGGCGCTCTTCTCACCGGCAAGACCAACCTCGACCAGTTCGCCACCGGCCTCAACGGCACCCGCTCGCCCTACGGCGCCCCCCGCAGCGTCTTCTCGCCCGAGCACATCTCCGGCGGCTCGAGTTCGGGCTCCGCCGTGGCGGTGGCGGCGGGCTTGGCCTGTTTTTCCCTCGGCACCGACACCGCCGGGTCCGGCCGGGTGCCTGCCGCCTTCAACAACCTCGTGGGCATCAAGCCGACGCCGGGCCTGCTCTCCACCACGGGCCTTTTGCCGGCCTGCCGCAGCCTTGACTGCATCACCGTCTTCGCCCCGAGCGTCGGGGACGGCGTGGAGATCCGTCGGATCGCTGAGGGGTTCGACGCGGACGATATCTACGCCCGGCGCATTGCACCCGTGGCTCTCCCGGCCGCCCCGCGCTTCGGCGTGCTGACGGGGGGCGACCGCGAGTTCTTCGGCGATACCGAAGCCGAGCGGCTCTACGACGCGGCGACGGCGCGCCTCGCAGCCCTCGGCGGAACGCCCGTTCCGTTCGACTACGCGCCGCTGCGCGCCATCGCGGCGCTGCTCTACGACGGTCCCTGGGTGGCCGAGCGCCTCGCGGCGGTGGACGCCTTCATCGACACGAACGCGGACGCCGTCGATCCGAGCGTGCGCGCCATCATCGAGGCCGCCCGTCGGTTCAGCGCCGTCGATGCTTTTCGTGGCCGCTACCGCCTCAAAGGCCTGAGGCGCGAGGCGGAGGCGCTGTTCGCCGACCTCGACATCCTGCTCCTGCCGACGGCGCCCACCACCTACACCGTCGCCGAAATGCGCGACGATCCCGTCGCGTTGAACAGCCGGCTGGGGCTCTACACCAACTTCGCTAATCTGCTCGGCCTCGCCGCCATCGCGGTGCCGGCGGGGTTTCGCCGCGACGGTCTGCCCCTGGGTGTGACGCTCGTCGGTCCGGGCGGCAGCGACGACGCCCTGGCGCCCCTGGCGGATGCCCTCCACCGGGGCGCCGCCTGCGGCATGGGCCGCGACCGTGCCGCACCCGTGCCGGACCTCCCCCGCCCGCCGGAGCCGCGCACCGAGCGCGTGGCCCTCGCGGTGGTCGGGGCCCATCTCTCGGGCCTGCCCCTCAACCGGGAACTCGTCGCTCTCGGCGCGACGCTCTCGCGAAAGACCCGGACGCGGGCTGATTACCGCCTCTATGTCCTCCCCGGCACGGAGCCGGCCAAGCCCGGCCTCGTGCGCGACCCCGGCTTCTACGGCCCCGGAATCGAGGTCGAGGTCTGGAGCCTGATGCCGGAGGCGTTCGGCCGGTTCGTCGCGGCGATTCCCGCCCCCCTGGGCATCGGCCGAATTGCCCTCGGCGACGGCAGCACGGTGGCTGGTTTCCTCTGCGAGGCCCACGCCGTCGCGGAGGCGCCGGAGATTACCCGCTACGGAGGCTGGCGAACCTATCGCGCCGCTGCGGATGAGTGAATCGACCGCGACTCTCGATACACGGATCGGGACGCTTTCCCGTCGGACAGACGCGATGTGGCCTACCGCGATGTGATCTTGCAGCAATCCTACCTGCGTCGCGGTCAAGGGGGGCGAGCACCTGTATCGAGACCCGACCCGTCGTCTTGAATGGCCCTTCTCGACTCACGAGGTCATCGAGGCGACGTGTAGGGCCTCGGCGTTCGTGCCCCCCGCTCGATCTCGGGCGCCGAGCCGCAGCGATGCGCAGCGCAAACGCATTCAGGTGTTGCTCCACGATCCGGTCCCGGACGATTTGCAACGGCAATTGGCTATGTGTTGCAGCAGTTCGACGGGGCCGGCCCTCCGGATTGGCTCCGTATTGCGGCAGCGCTAGTTTTTGAGCGAATTGCAGGCGGGCCGAGACCAGCGGCAACAGCGTTCTCGTTCGGCGGGTCAGCATTCCACGTTGAGGGTGGGTATTCCGCGCAGCCAAACGGCGGCTATGCCGTTGGTCGGCGCGGGCTGGGCGGCGCTGAACACCAGAACAGCGTCCCACGCCAAACCGAAGGCCGGGAACAATAGAATCGCGGACCTCGTCGTCGAGGCGCACGACGATGGAAAAGTGCCGGTCACCCTCGAACACCAAGTCGAATCGCGGTCGCCAACGGTTCCACTCAATAGTCGTCGTGGTGGTGATGGTGGTGCCTACGCTCATCGTAGAACCGACGCTCGCGATAGTACGCCCGGTCACCGTAACCCCGATGTCGACGGTGGATGACGATATCGTCGTGATCACCGTGATGGTAGCGGTCGACATGGACGTCGCCGCCACGCCGGTCGAAATCGCCGCCGTAGTACTGCGCCGACGCGGCGGCGGGAGCCAGGATCAAGATCGCCAGGGCCAGACCAAAACGCTGCATTCGCATGACGCATCCCCGAAGTTCGATAGCGTGAGAATGGCCCTGTCGACGTGAACCGCGTCTGACGCCTCCGTTCAGGTGGGTCGAGGTACCTACCTTCGACGGGATGGCGAGGCGGGCAGTCGTCTGGACGGGACGAGGCACGGCCGCACGGTGAGGGCCTTGCCCCGGAAATGGTCGGTTATCGGCCGAGAGGGCAAAGCGGGTACTGGCGTCGAGCAGCGCGGAGGTAACGGGACGGGGAGCATGCGCAGGATTGCATCTGCTTCTGAAAGGTGGCGCTCACCGCGCGCACTCGTTTGGAGATCGGGCGCTGGAAGAACTGGCCCGACCTGAGACCAGATCGTCATCGCGCAATCGGACGACGCTCTCGTGAAGGGGCGGGCAGTCATGTTCGCCTCCGTCTTTACGGCGGGCTTCGATGAGCAGTTCGAACCGAGGGCGCGGCACATCGTGCCGAGCGATCATCGCAGTGTCACGACGCGTGCCCGTGGCGTCCGCTTTCGATCCACCGCGCGAGCGTTCAACCATGACAGGCGTGTCGACCTCGTTGGCCAGACGGCAGTTTGACCGATCCCATTCCCAAGACGGAATCCCGAGGACGGCGAGGAACGATTTGCCGCTGCCAGCCATTTCCGGTCCCCGTTCCGGGACACAGGAGTTCATCATGCGTCGCCTCGTTCTCGCCCTCGCCGCCGTCACCGCGCTGACCGGCCCCGTCCTGGCCAAGGACGAGGCGCCCGTGCCGCCGGCTACCGTCAAGTTCGCGCCGGTGCCGCAGGACGCGGTCTTGAGCTACAATCTCCTCGGGCTGAACGTCGTCGACGGCACCAACAGCAACGTCGGCGAGATCAAGGATCTCGTCATCGAGAAGGGTAAGCTCGCGGGCTACATCATGTCCGTCGGTGGCTTCCTCGGTATGGGCGAGCACTATGTGGTGGTCGACCCGTCCTCCGTTGCCCTGACCTACGACGCAGACGCCAAGAAGTGGAAGGCGTCGGTGAACGCGAGCAAGGACGCCCTCAAGGCCGCTCCCGAGTTCAAGTACGACGGCAAGTTCAAGCGCTGATAGCGCTGGGCGGGGGCGCCTTGCGCTCCCGCCTCACAGGACGACGGTATCGCATTCGACGTCGAGGCAGGCAGCCAGACTCATACAACCGCAGGAACAGCGCCGTCCTCGGCGCGGCCCTCGCGACCGCATCGTTTCTCGAAAGGACGGCAGATCATCGCTGCCACGGTACGGCGACCCAGCCCAAGCTCCCACGAATCCCGGTGTAACCCCGGTGTATGAACCCTGGTGGAAGCCGGAAATATCCCCGATCGGTTTCGGCTGAGACGGACGCGGTCGCGCCCCCGTACCATACATACCGCGCGAGCATGCGACATCGCGGACGTGCGAGGCGACGTCCGACGCGCGACTTTAATCCTTCGGAGGGCAACGATGTGCGACGGCTCAGGTTGTCGTCGCGATGACGGCTACGGATCAGCGATATGGAACGGTCGAACGATTTCGGTGGGCAGGAGGTCTGTCGGACCGAGCACGGCGAAATGCCCGATCCGGAGACCGCCGAGACCGTCGTTCTCGAACCCCTGGCCGACTATCCGCGCATCGATCTGCGCGGGGCGGGGGAACCCTGGGAGAGGCGCCGTGATGCCGGCAAGGTTCTGCGCGAGACCGTGCCGCACGACAGCCACGCCCCACTGTTCGTCCCGGAGAACCGCCCCGACCCGGTGACGCTCATCGAGGCCGCGCACGAGGGACGCCAGCCGCATCTCCTGCCCCTGCGAGTGGCCCGTATGGCGAGTTCGCCCTTCGCGTTCCTGCGTGGCGCGGCCCATGTCATGGCCTGGGATCTGGCGCAGTCGCCGAGCAGTGGCATCATGGTGGCGATGAACGGCGACGCCCACATCTCGAACTTCGGCCTGTTCGGCACACCCCAGCGCGACGTGGTGCTCGATCTCAACGATTTCGACGAGGTCACGATCGGTCCGTGGGAATGGGACCTGAAGCGCCTCGTCGCCAGCATCGATGTCGCAGCGCGTGGCGATCACGTTCCGCCCGGCGAGCGGCGTGCGGCCACCACGGCGGCGGTGGCCGGCTACCAGCACACCATGATCGAGCTCGCCCCCCAGGGCCCCCTCGACGTCTGGCAGCAGGCGGCGCGGGCCGACAATCTCGATTTTTCGGGAATCCGGATCGATTCGGAATCGCAAGGGGTGATCCGCAAGGCGGTAGAGAAAGCGCGCAAGCGCAACAACCAGACTCTGCTCGACCGGGTCGGCGAGCGTCGGGTCGATGGCGGCTGGCGCTTCCGCGAGGACCCGCCGATCCTGACGCGTGTCGACGACGCCACCCGCGAGGCGGTGATCTCCGGCCTCGAGCATTACGCCGACACCCTGCCGCGCGAGCGCCGGTTCATGCTGAGCCGCTACCATGTCGTCGACGTCGCCCACCGGGTCGTCGGAGTCGGCAGCGTCGGCACCCGCGCCTACGTAGCCCTGCTCTGCGGCAACTCGGATCGGGACGTGCTCTTCCTCCAGGTGAAGGAGGCGGTGCGCCCCGCCCACGCGCCCTATCTCCCGGGCATGCCCGAGCCCTATGCCAGCCACGAAGGCGAGCGGGTGATCTACGGTCAGCGCCTGCTCCAGGCAGTCGGCGATCCCCTACTCGGCTGGACCACCATCGGGGACAGGCCGTTCTACGTGCGGCAGATGAAGAACATGAAGGGCGAGATCCCGGTGTCGTGCATGACCGGGCAACCGCTCCTGTACTTCTCCTGGGCCTACGGCGCTCTCCTCGCGCGGGCCCACGCCCGCACGGGCGATGCTGCCGCCATCGCGGGTTATTGCGGCAAGGACCGTCACGCCGATCTGCGCGAGGCCCTGGCCGACTGGGCCGAGGCCTATGGCGAGCGCAATCAGGCGGATTACGAGATCTTCCGCGCCGCCATCGCCGAGGGCCGCCTGGAGGCGGCACCCGACCCGCATCTGTGACGATGCGACGGGGGAGGGGCGCCCCCGGATGCTTGATTCTCGCAAGGACCCTCGAAAGGGTGGGGCATGGCGCGCCGCATTCATCGGACCACGGACTTCCTCGCCGACGCCCTTCACCGGCTCGGCATCGCGGCCGGTGCCGTCGACCGTGAGGCACTCCGCGAGCGTCTCGGCCTCCCGGAACGGGGAGGGGTCTGCGAGGATGCAGCAGTGGCCGAGGCCCTGCGCGCGTCGGATGCGCGCCGGGACTTCGTTCGGGACGGCATTCCCGTCCTGACGCAGGCGATCCCCGCCCTGCGGGCCGAAGTCGATCCGGAAGGGCACGTGCGCTGGTGGGTGCGGGTGCTGTGCCCGCTCCTCCACGACAACCGCCTGGACCTGCGCCTCGACACGGCACCGGATGCCGAGGCCGCCGAAATCCTCGACGAGATGGCGCTCGGCAACGATCCGGCCTGGCGCCGCGAAGCCCTGCGGGCCCGCGTCGTCCAGATCGCGGGCCGCCTGCGCGGTAACCTCAACCGCACCATCTTACGCTTGCGGGATCAGATCCGCGCCGACATGGCCGAGACCGGGGCGGACGCCGTCACCTACATCGCCCACCTCGATCGCTCGTTGCGGTCGCGAGTCTTCACGGACGGGCCGGACGTGGCCGGCACCATCCTCGACACCCTGAAGGCGGTCCGCGCCCGCGGGAGGGTGGTGGCGCAGGAGGCATCCGGAACGCGGCGCCTGCGCGACCGGGCGGGGTTCGGGAGCTATATCGACAAGTTCGCCGCCGCACGGCGCATGGGCCGGCGCATCGTCTTCCACATGGGACCGACGAATTCGGGCAAGACCTACGCCGCCCTCGAAGCCCTGGCCCAGGCCACAACGGGCGCCTACCTCGCCCCCCTGCGGCTCCTCGCCCTCGAGAATTACGAGGCGCTCCTGGCGCGGGGTCTGCGTGCCGGCATGGTCACGGGCGAGGAGATCCTGGGCGAACCCGACCCGACCCATACGGCCCGGACCATCGAGACGGCGGATCTGCGCCGCCCCCTCGACGTCGCGGTCATCGACGAGATTCAGATGCTGTCCGATCCCGACCGGGGTTGGGCCTGGACCAACGCCCTGTTCGGCATTCCGGCCCGCCTCGTCATCGTGTGTGGGGCCGAGGACGCGCTCTCGGCCGTGCGGCGGGCGGCGGAAGCGGCGGGCGAATCCCTCGACGTCGTCACCTTCACCCGCAAGACGCCCCTGGTGGCCCTCGACGCCCCCGTGCCCCTGGAGGCCGTCGAACCGGGCGATGCCGTCGTGGCCTTCTCCCGCCGGGCCGTGCACGAGAACCGCGAAATCCTCGTCGCCGCCGGACGCAGCGTCGCTACCATCTATGGTGCCCTGTCGCCGGAGGTGCGCCGGGCAGAAGCCGGGCGGTTCCGCGACGGTGAGGCCGAGGTGCTGGTCACGACGGACGCCATCGGCATGGGCCTGAACCTCGGCCCGCTCAAGCGCGTGGTCTTCGCTGCCATCCGCAAGTGGGACGGCACGCAGGAGCGCGCCCTCACGAATGCCGAGATCCGTCAGATCGCCGGCCGCGCCGGGCGCTTCGGCCACCAGGAAGCGGGCTACGTCGCGGCAACCGACGACGACGGCCTCGGGCCGATCCGCGACGCCCTGTCGGGCGCCCCCACAGCGCCCGCCGCCGACACGCGGTTCTTCGTCCGCCCGGACCTCGCCGCCATCGAGGCAGCGGCCGCCGAACTCGGCACCGATTCCCTGAGCGCCGTGATGGCGCACTTCACCCGCGCGACCTTCTACGACGGCTCGCCGTTCCAACCTTCGGCCCTCGAGGACTTCCTCGGCGCGGCGGAGGCGGTCGACCGGGTGTCGCTGCCGATCCGCGAGAAATTCGCCTTCGCGGTCACGCCCATCGACCGGCGCGATCCTATTGCCGTCGATGTCGTCGCGCGTTGGCTCCAGGCCCGCGCGGTGGGCGCCACGGTGCCGGCGCTCCGGGCCGACCATCAGGGCGATCTCGCCTATCAGGAACGCACAGTCCGCCTCGCCAGCGCCTACCTATGGCTGGCGCGGCGGTTTCCCGACACCTTCGACGATGGCGCCGTGATGCGTGGCGTGCGCGAACGGGCGAACGCCGCCATCGAGCGAACTCTGCGGGAAACCGCGATGCTGAAGGTCACACAGCGCATTCGGGAAAAGACGCCGGATCGCGTGGCTTGATCGGACCGCCCCCGGACGGGAAGGCCCCAACTCACGAAGTCACTCCACCCGTTGCCAACCCGGACCGGTGAGCCGCTCCTGCGGCAGGAACTTCGCCTTGTAGTCCATCTTGCGCGAGCCCTCGACCCAGTAGCCGAGGTAGAGGTAGGGCAGGCCGAGGTCGCGGGCGCGACGGATATGGTCGAGGATCATCAGGGTGCCGAGCGAGCGCTGCGCCTCCGTCGGTTCGTAGAACGAATAGACCATCGACAGGCCGTCCGAGAGCACGTCGGTCAGGCACAAGGCGACGGTGGAACCGATGCCCCGGCCGTTGATGGCGGTGTCCGGCCCGCGACGGCGATAGGCCACCAGATGGGTGTCGACGTGGCTGTCCTCGATCATCATGGCGTAGTCGAGCACTGTCATGTCGACCATGCCGCCGTCGCCATGCCGAGCATCGAGATAGCGCCGGAAGAGGGCGTATTGCTCCGAGGCCGGGCGATTCGGCTCCGGCGTGCCCACGAGGTCGGCGTTACGCTGAAGAATGCGGCGCTGGCTCCCGGACGGCATGAAATCGGCCACCACCACCCGCACCGAGATGCAGGCTCGGCAGGTCTCGCAGGCGGGCCGGTAAGCGATGGTCTGCGAGCGGCGAAACCCACCCTGGGTCAGAATCTCGTTGAGGTCCCGGGCGCGTCGCCCGACGAGGTGCGTGAACACCTTCCGCTCCTCCTGTCCCGGCAGATAGGGGCAGGCGGACGGAGCCGTGAGATAGAATTGCGGCGTGTCGCGGGAATGGCTCGTCACACTGGGGTCGCTCGCGGCCTCGGGGCACGCGATGCGGCCCGAGCAATGAGTGTATCGACAACCTCCGCCGGCTCAACACCCTGAGACGCCGTTGCGGACCGAATTCGTCAGGCGGCCCGCACGACGGCGAGGCCGAGGAGGAGATCGTGGCCGAGGCGGCGGTCGGACCGCACGAAACCGATGACGAGGTCGAGGGCCCAGAGAAGGAAGGTCGAGATCGCCACGTAGAACAGGAGAGCGTGGATGGCGGCGGTGATCATGTCGACCCGCGTGCCCTCCTGGTTCACCACCCGCAGGCCCATCATCCGCATGCCCCAGGTACCCTGGCCCGCGCCGCCCACCGTGACGGCGCTGTAGAGGATGCCGCTCGCCGGCAGAACCGCGAACAGAGTCCAGCCGAGGCCGAAGGTCAGTGCGCCGATAATGGTGATCAGCAGAGTCAGGAGCGCCGTGAACCCGATGATGAACAGGATATCGAGGAGGTAGGCGACGAAGCGCGCGCCGAGGCTCGCCCGAATGACGGGCACCGCCATGGGAGCACCGTAGGCGGAATACGGGCGGGACGCGTAGCCGGGCGGGGCTTCGAGCATGGGGCGCTCCTCGGGGCAGGGCGGCGTTCGATTCCCAGCAGGTGGGCGTCTACCCGCGAAATCTCAAGATCCGTCGGCGCCGGATCGCTTCACCGAGGATCGCCGCCTTACGGCGCGGTCGCCCCCGGATCGGCGGCAGCGGCATCGGGGGTATCGAGGTAGAACTGCTTCAGGAGGTAGAGGGCGGCGCCGTTCATCGGCCCGTGTTCCGTCGTGATCGACAGGAGTTCGGCGCCCGGGCCGAAGCCGCACAGCACCCAGCGCTGGCGCGCGGCCAGGGTCGAGGGACCCGCAACCGCGTAATCGACCCGCAGGGCGTCGGGCGTCGGGCCCGCGCCGATATGCAGAATCCGCGGCGTGGTTCCGGGAGGCGCCAGGGCTGGAACCGCCTGGCGGCACGTGGTGGCCCGCTGCTGATCGACGCTGCTCACGCAGGCGGTGAGGACGAGGAGGGCAGCAAGGCCGAGACGGGCGGGCCTCACGCGCCGGCGCGCAGGCGCTCGGCGACCCGGGGAGCGTAGTAGGTGAGCACGCCGTCGGCTCCCGCGCGTTTGAACGCCAGCAGGCTCTCGGCCATGGCGCGCTCGCCGTCGAGCCAACCGTTGCGGGCGGCGGCCTCGATCATCGCGTACTCGCCCGACACCTGATAGGCGAAGGTCGGCACGCCGAACTCGTCCTTCACCCGGCGGATGATGTCGAGATAGGGCAGGCCGGGCTTCACCATCACGGAGTCGGCACCCTCCGCAAGATCGAGGGCGACCTCCCGCAAGGCTTCCGACGAGTTGCCGGGGTCCATCTGGTAGGTGCGCTTGTCGCCCACCAGCGCCGCCTGCGTGCCGATGGCGTCGCGGAACGGGCCATAGAAGGCGGAGGCGTATTTCGCCGCGTAGGCCATGATCTGGACGTCACGAAAGCCCGCCCGGTCGAGGCCGGCGCGAATGGCGCCGACGCGCCCGTCCATCATGTCGGACGGGGCGATGATGTCGGCGCCCGCCTCCGCCTGGATCAGGCTCTGCTCGACGAGCAGTGCGACGGTCTCGTCGTTGAGGATGGCGCCGTCCTGCAGCAGACCGTCATGGCCATGACTGGTGTAGGGATCGAGGGCGACATCGGTCATGAGCCCGAGTTCGGGCACTGCCTGCTTCACCGCCCGCACGGCCCGGCACACGAGGTTGTCGCGGTTGAGGGATTCGGAGCCGGTGGCGTCGCGCAAGGACGGCTCGGTGTAGGGAAAGAACGAGATTGCCGGAATGCCGAGGCGCGCGGCGTGCTCGGCCGACCGCACGATCTCGTCGACGCTGAGGCGCTCGACGCCCGGCATCGACGCGATGGGCTCGCGCCGGCCGGTCCCCTCGATGACGAAGAGCGGCCAGATCAAATCGTCGACCGTCAGGGTATGCTCGCGCACGAGGCGGCGCGACCAGGCCGACTTGCGGTTGCGGCGTGGGCGCTGGGTGATGCCGAGGGCGGCCGGGCGGGCGCTCTCCGCGGCGGCTTCGAGGGCGATGGGGCGCGGTGTCGGCATCTCGTCGGGCATGGGGTCATCCGGACCTGCCGCATCGCCTGGGGATGCGGGAGACGCCCGCCTACCACATCCGCGAAAGCCTCCGAAACCCAACCCGCCGTCGCAACCCGATCCGCCCCCGGAGATTGACGGGCCGGGCCCAAACTTCGTCTATGCGGACGATCCCGAGGACAGGACGAGCGATGCTGGGCGAGGACGAAGCGGAAATCCTGTTCACGCGGCGCGGCGCGGTGGGCCTTGTGACCCTGAACCGGCCGCGCGCGCTGAATGCCCTGTCCCTGGCGATGATCCGGGCGATGCACCGGCAGCTACAAGCCTGGGAAACGGACGACGCCGTGACGCGGGTCGTCCTGCGCGGCGTCGGCGGACGCGCCTTCTGCGCCGGGGGCGACGTGCGGGCGATCCATGCCCTGGCCCGCACCGGACGTTCCGAGGAGGTCGACGCGTTCTGGCACGGCGAATACGCCCTCGATGCCGCCGTGAAGGCCTACCCCAAGCCCATCGTGTCGCTCATCGACGGCCTCACCATGGGCGGCGGCAACGGCATCTCGCTGCACGGCAGCCACAGGGTCGCGTCGGAGGGCTACCGTTTCGCCATGCCGGAGGTCGGAATCGGCTTCTTCCCCGATGTCGGCATGACCTACGCCCTGCCGCGCCTGCCCCACCGGGCCGGCGCCTACCTCGCGCTCACGGGCGCGACCATCGGGGCCGGAGACGCCCTGGCGCTGGGGTTGGCAACGCATCATGCCCCGGCCGCGCGTTTCGACGCCATCGTCGACAGCCTTGCGGAGGGGGACAGCATCGAAGCCGCGCTCGCGGCGCAGGCGGACGTGCCGCCGCCCCCGGGGTCCGTGATGGCGCACCGCGCCCTCATCGAGGCGTGCTTCTCGGAACGCGACGTGACCGGGATCCTCGCGCGGCTCGACGCCGTGGCGGCAGGCGAGGCGGGTTCGAGCGAGGCGGCCTTCGCCGCCGATACGGCCGCCCTGATCCGCACCCGCTCACCCACCAGCCTGTGCATCGCCCACTTGCAGATACAGCGAGGCGGGGCGATGACCTTCGCCGAGTGCATCGCCGCCGAGACCCGTCTCGCGATCCTGCTGATGCAGGGCCATGACTTCTTCGAGGGCGTGCGGGCGGCCCTGATCGACAAGTCCGGCGCCCCGGCATGGCGGCCGGCGACCCTCGACGCCGTCGATGCGGCGGCCATCGTGGCCGCGTTCGAGGGCGAGGGCGGCGCTCACGCGTCGGCGGAGCGGATGGCCGGTCGTCACCCGTGATGCCGCGGCCGGCCGGGGCTCCCAAGAAAGGAACGGACACGACGTGCGCAGTTTGACCAAGGTTGGCGCGGGGCGGGGCGGGCGCACGGGGGAGGGCGACGACCGGATCGAGCGATCGCCGCGCCCACCCCAGACGGGCTGGGACGTGGTTCTGGTGTGGTTCATGCGCCTGACCGCGCTGATCTGGCTCGCGAAGGCCGTGGCCAACTGGGCCTCGATCGTCGACGTCCTGCCGGGCGCGGCGCCCTTCGCGACCGAGCCGGTTCCCCGCCAGACGGTGATCGTCTACTTCGCCGTCATCGACGCCATGGCGGCGGTTGGCCTGTGGCTCACCAGTGCTTGGGGCGGCGTTGTCTGGCTGCTCGCAGCGACGAGCGCCCTGACCCTCGCGCTCCTGACACCGCATCTGCTGCCAATGTCAGTGCCTCACCTTGTTCTTCAGGCAAGCATCGTGACGATCTACTTTGTCCTATCCTGGTTGGCGGCGCGCGAAATCCGGTGAACGAGTCCTTACGACGATCGCTTCATCTTGCATTTACCGACAGAGGTAAATCGCAAATTCATCCTATCGCTTAAACCGTCTTTCATCCGCGCTGCCTAGGTTGGGTTCATGAGCGGTGGCAACGAACACCGGCCCTGCAACGCGAAGATTTGACGAGGCCAGCGATGAAGTCCCAGGCAACCAAGGTTAGCGAGACGAATACCGCCCCCGAGGCCGCCCCCCACGGCTCCTACCTCGAAGCCCTCCACCTCGTGGAGCGCCTGCACCGCCGCCTCCTCGATGTGATCAAGGACGAGTTCGAGCGCCGCGACCGCGAGGACGTCAACAGCGTCCAGGCCCTGCTGCTCTACAACATCGGCGACAAGGAACTCACTGCGAGCGAGCTGCGCACCAAGGGCTACTATCTCGGTTCCAACGTCTCCTACAACGTCAAGAAGCTCGTCGAGGCCGGCTACCTCCACCATGCCCGCTCCACCACGGACCGCCGTTCCGTGCGGATCAGCCTCACCGACAAGGGCCGCCAGATCCACGACATCATCCAGAGCCTGTACGACAAGCACGCCCGCACCATTCAGCCCATCGGCGGCATCTCGGACGACGATTTCGGCCGCATGAACACGGCCCTGGGCCGCCTCGAGCGCTTCTGGACCGATCAGATCCGTTACCGGCTCTAG
>Ga0182232_1000037_pt1 | contig 45122 bp, 41 predicted proteins | sample G6R1MG_30_FD_155484 | JGI IMG/M metagenome (GOLD analysis project Ga0182232, IMG submission 155484) | Phyllosphere microbial comminities from miscanthus, Michigan, USA - G6R3_NF_07NOV2016_LD2 MG | ecosystem: Host-associated > Plants > Phyllosphere > Phylloplane/Leaf | place: USA: Michigan... | reverse complement strand
CGGCGTCGAGCACGACGAGGATGCGATCCTGCAGGCGGATTACGTGGTCGATGTCGGCCCGGGGGCGGGCATCCACGGCGGCCAGATCATCGCGCAGGGCACGCCCGAGGAGGTCCTGAAAAACCCTGCCTCGCTCACGGCGAAGTACCTCACGGGCGAGATGAGCGTGCGGGTGCCCACGGCCCGGAGGAAGCCCAAGAAGGGCAAGCTCAGCCTCGTGGGGGCCCGCGGCAACAACCTGAAGAACGTCTCGGTGGAGATTCCGCTCGGCACCTTCACCTGCGTGTCCGGTGTGTCGGGGGGCGGCAAATCCACCCTCATCATCGACACGCTCTACAAGTCGGTGGCGAAATCCCTCAACGGCGCCCTGGAACATCCGGCCCCGTTCGAGCGCCTCGACGGGCTGGAGAACCTCGACAAGGTCATCGACATCGACCAGTCGCCCATCGGGCGCACCCCGCGCTCGAATCCGGCGACCTATACGGGCGCCTTCACGCCGATCCGCGACTGGTTCGCCGGCCTGCCCGAGGCCAAGGCCCGGGGTTACCAGGCCGGGCGCTTCTCCTTCAACGTGAAGGGTGGGCGCTGCGAGGCGTGCTCGGGCGACGGCGTCATCAAGATCGAGATGCACTTCCTGCCGGACGTCTACGTTACCTGCGACGTGTGCAAGGGGCGGCGCTACGACCGCGAAACCCTGGAGGTGAAGTACCGCGACCGCTCCATCGCCGACGTCCTCGACATGACCGTGGAAGAGGCCGCCGACCTGTTCAAGGCGGTGCCGACCATCCGGGAGAAGATGGAGACCCTGGCCCGCGTCGGCCTCGGCTACGTCAAGGTCGGCCAGCAGGCCACTACCCTGTCCGGCGGCGAGGCCCAGCGGGTGAAGCTGTCGAAGGAACTGTCGAAGCGCGCCACGGGCCGCACCCTCTACATCCTCGACGAGCCGACCACGGGCCTGCACTTCCACGATGTGGCCAAGCTCATGGAGGTGCTCCACGAACTCGTGGACCAGGGCAACACCGTGGTGGTGATCGAGCACAACCTCGAAGTCATCAAGACCGCCGACTGGGTGATCGACATGGGCCCGGAGGGCGGCGATGGCGGCGGCCTGGTGGTGGCCGAGGGGACGCCGGAGCAGATCGCGCAGTCGCGCAAGAGCCACACCGGTCGCTTCCTGCGCGACGTCCTCGCCCGCCGCCCGGCCGACCCGTCTCCGGCCCCCGTCGCCAAGGGCCGCAAGGCCGCCCGTTAGGCGACGACGCCCGCCCGCCCGAAGGCCGGACCGACGTCGTTCGCCGCCCGAGCGATTCGGCGCCGGCCCTGTCTTTTGCGGGACGATTGGACTCGATCCGAGGCCTCGGGCCCCGCCGTCGAGCGCCGAAGCGTCGAAACGCCGTTTCCGCATCGCGGGACAGGTTCGCGGCGTGGCGAACCAAAGGTTAACGTATGCGCAATCGCCAAGGCACGTTTTCCGCTTTCTCCCAATCCGCGACGTCGGCTCAAATGTCTGCATCGTCAGCGATATCTTTCCGGAAGCGGATTTTCGGCCGCCCGGAACAATGCCCCAAAGGTTAACAAGCCGCACTGTTGCAGTGCGGCCAAGTTGCGGCTTTTGCGCAACGGTCAGTTTGGAACTGCCCCGTTTCAGTGCAACGCGCTGTCCTTTCGAGGCGAGCTGTAGAATAGTTCCCCTCGTTGAGACCGAATTCGGGCCGCAAGGGGGGCCTTCCAAACCAACGGGAACACGCCGCTCAAAAAGCGGCGGACCGGCAGAATGGTGCGGAAGGCTACGCGGCGCCCGCCTGAAATCCTTGGGAAGGACTGACAACATGATGAAGAACTGGCTCGCCGCCGGAGCGGTGGCGCTTTCGGTCGGCATGTCCGCCACCGCCGCCTTCGCCCAGACGACCACGGTTCCCGGCGAGCAGGTCGGCCTCGCCACCGGCGCCCCGCTGCCGGAGGGCATCTACGCCCTCAACACCTTCGTCTACCGCAGCAACGAGAACACCGGCCCCGGCTCCGTCGACGTCGGCGTCAACATCCCGGTGCTCGTCTGGTCGACCCCGTTCGTCCCGCTGGGCGGCCGCGTCGAGCTGCTCGTCGCTCCCCCGACCGTGTTCGCTTTCGGCAAGAACAGCGGCGTCAACGGCGCCCGTGACCTGTCGATCAACGTCGGTACATTCGTCGGCGGCATCTGGGCCTTCGATCTCGGCAACAACTTCGGCGTCAGCTTGCTCGGCGGTGTCTACCTCAACGAGCTCAACGCCGGTAAGGGCGTCCTCGTCAGCAACGGCGGCCAGCTCCTCGGTACCCCCGTCCTCGGTCAGCTCGCCTCCAACACCTACCGCATGGGTGTCGCCGCCAGCTACACCGGCGATGGCTACAACCTCACCGCCAACCTGACCGCGAACATCTACGATTCGCCGGCGACCTTCGGTGGTAACAACTTCTTCGGCACCCGTGGTCCGTTCAACATCTCCGACTCGCTCAACCTCGACCTGACCGCGACCAAGAAGTTCGGCAAGTTCGAGATCGGCGCCATCGGTTACGGCACCTACAACTTCGACATCAGCCAGTTCAGCCTCGCCGCCGGCAACCGTGGCAGCTTCTCGGTCGGTGGTCTCATCGGCTACGACTTCGGACCCGTCACCGCCCAGGCCTACGTCGCCACCACGGTCGCCAACTCCGTGCGCCGCGCCGACACGGTCGAAGGCTGGTTCCGCCTGATCGTTCCGCTGTACACCCCCACCGCCGTCGCCGCCGTCGCTCCGGCCCCGATCATCCGCAAGTACTGATCGGGCAAGCACCGATCCGATCGCCGCGGGCCCTCGGGCTCGCGGTCCTCGCGACGCGAAGAGCCGCACTTCCCTCGGGAGGCGCGGCTTTTTCGTGTTCAGGGCTGGCCCCGAAAGATCGGGTTCGATGGGCCAGCCGTCCGCAGGTCCAGGCCTGGCCCTGGAAACAGGTCGGGCTCCGCCCGACACCCGCCGAGGGCTCGGCCCTTCGAAAACCCGTGACCGAACGGAGCCTAGACCACCCGGTTGAGGCGGCGCGCGCCCGCGAAGCGATTGAGGAAGCGCGGCTCCTTCTCCGGGGCGATGCGGAAGGCCAGATGCATGGTGCCGCCCTCCTCTTCGCGGCGGTCCAGAACTTCACCGTTCTCGTAGAGCCAATGTAGGGCAGCTCCGTCCTCGGGCGGCAGCACCACGGCGAAGGTCGAGCGCTGCCGGGCGATGCGGGCCTCGATCCGGCCGGTCAGGGCCGCGAGGCCCTCGCCCGTCAGGGCCGAGACGAGGATCGGGGCGTCGCTGTCCCGGTCCGTGCGGCCCTGGGCGCTGAGGTTGAGGAGGCGGGTGCGCTCGCCCTCGTCGAGGAGGTCGGATTTGTTCCAGACCTCGATGATGCGGGTGGCGGAGGTCTCGATGCCGAGTTCACGCAGCACCGTCCCGACATCCTCGGCCTGGGCCTCGCTGTCGCCGTGGGAGACGTCGCGCACGTGGAGCAGGATGTCGGCCTCGATCACGTCCTCGAGGGTCGCCCGGAAGGCGGCGATGAGGGTGGTCGGCAGGTCTGAGATGAAGCCCACGGTGTCGGACAGGATCACCGTCTCGCCGTGCGGAAGCTTCGTCGCCCGCGCCGTCGGGTCGAGGGTGGCGAACAGCATGTCCTGGGCCATCACCTGGGCCTTGGTGAGGGCGTTGAACAGGGTCGACTTGCCGGCGTTGGTGTAGCCGACGAGGGCCACGATGGGGTACGGCACGCGGGCGCGGCCCTGGCGATGCAGGCCGCGCGTGCGGGTGACACCGTCGAGCTCGCGCTCGATCTTGGTCATCCGCTCCTGGATCATGCGTCGGTCGGCTTCGATCTGGGTCTCGCCGGGGCCGCCGAGGAAGCCGAAGCCGCCGCGCTGACGTTCCAAGTGGGTCCAGGACCGTACGAGGCGGCTGCGCTGGTAGGCCAGATGCGCGTGTTCGACCTGCAGCGTGCCCTCGCGGGTCGAGGCGCGGCGCCCGAAGATCTCGAGGATGAGGCCGGTGCGGTCGATGACCTTGCAGCCGAACGCCTTCTCGAGGTTGCGCTGCTGCACGGGCGAGAGGGCGCAATCCATCACCACGAGGCCGATTTCGCGGGCCTTGATCACGCCGGCGAGCTCCTCGACCCGGCCCTTGCCGAGATAGGTCGAGGGCCGGATGCGCTGCACCGGGGCGAAGATGGCCTCGACCACGTCGAGTTCGATGGCGGCCGCGAGGCCGGACGCCTCGTCGAGGCGAGCCTCATTGGAGCGCAGGGCCTCGGCGCTGTGAGCCCCGCCGACGCTGCGCTGGGCCACCCGCCCGAGATACGGCCCGACCACGAGCGTGTGGGTCGCGGCGGCGATGTCGCCCTCGGGGGCCGCCATCGCCTGGAGCCGGGCTTCGCCGGGCGTCATGGTTTCCGTCATTGCGTGCGTGTCAGACCCTGTCCTGTGGTTATGGGACATTGGGCTTGGAGACACGCCAGACAAGAGTAGGCGGTCTGACGATTCGGGAAATCGGGGCCTTGTCGCCTCATGCGCCGGTTCTTTCTCCCCTCTGCGGGAGAAGCTGGCCCGCGACGCGGGTCGGATGAGGGGGCGACCATATCCGGAAAGGTCGCTCCCCTCTCCCGCAGAGGGGAGAGGGGAAACCAGGTGACTCAGGCGCCAGCCTTCTCCGGGGCGGTCTCGTCCGGCTCGAACAGCTGCACGGGATGGCCCGGCATGATCGTCGAGATGGCGTGCTTGTAGACGAGCTGGGAATGGCCGTCCCGGCGCAGGAGCACGCAGAAATTGTCGAACCAGGTCACCACGCCCTGAAGCTTGACGCCGTTGACGAGGAAGATGGTCAGCGGGATCTTGTTCTTTCGAACATGGTTCAGGAACGTGTCCTGCAGGTTCTGAGCGCGTTCGCCCGCCATTGATCTTGTCCTCGATACACTGCCGCCCGCCGCGAGTGACGGGTTCTCATCAGTCGGTGGTGCGTTGAAATGGAGCGTACGACTTGTCGTCGGCCGGTCCGGAGACGCAAATCCCATTACACGTGCATCGGCGTGACGATGCAAGTCCGTCTCCCTACGTCGTTCGTACCGATCGTCACGGTCCGATGCCGAGGGACTTCAGTTTCCGGTGCAGGGCCGAGCGCTCCATGCCGATGAACTCGGCCGTGCGCGAGATGTTGCCCGAGAACCGGGCGATCTGCGCCACGAGATATTCGCGCTCGAAGATCTCGCGGGCCTCGCGGAGCGCCAGACTCATGAGCTTCTCGCCGCCCGAACCGTTGGGGGTCGTCGGCACCAGGGCGCCGATCTCGGTGGGGAGCATCTCGGAGGTGACCTCCTGCTCCGGGTCCGTATGGGTGAGAATCATGAGGCGTTCGACGTTGTTGCGAAGCTGGCGCACGTTGCCCGGCCAGTCGTGCGACTGCAGCACCGCCATGGCGTCCTCGGCGATGCGCCGGCGCGGCAGGCCCGTGGCGGCCGAGATCTGTTCCATGAAGAACGCGATGAGTTCCGGCACGTCCTCGCGGCGCTCCGACAGGGACGGCACCCGGATCGGCACCACGGAGAGGCGGTGGAACAGGTCCTCGCGGAACCGGCCCGCCGCGATCTCCTCCGCGAGGTCGCGGGACGAGGAGGAGATGATGCGGACATCGACGTGGACCCGGGTGGTGCCGCCGACCCGTTGGAAGTTCTGATCGACCAGGACCCGCAGGATGCGGTTCTGGGTCTCGCGCGGCATGTCGGCCACCTCGTCGATGTAGAGGGAGCCGCCATGGGCCTCCTCCAGGGCACCGACCCGGCGCGCCCGCCCCTCCCCCGCCTCGACGCCGAACAGCTCGGCCTCCATGGTGTCGGGCGTGATGGTGGCGGCGTTGATCACCACGAACGGGCCGCTGGCGCGGGTCGAGGTCGCGTGCAGGGTGCGGGCCGACAGCTCCTTGCCCGACCCCGGCGCGCCGAGGATCATCACGCGGGCGTTGGTGGGGGCGACGCGCTCCACCGTCTGGCGCAGCTGATTGCACACCACCGAGGCACCGACGATGCGGCTCGCCTGCCCCGAGCGGGTCTTGAGGTCGCGCACCTCGCGCTTGAGGCGCGACGCCTCAAGGGCGCGCTCGGCCACGAGGATGAGCCGGTCGGCCTTAAATGGTTTCTCGATGAAGTCGTAGGCGCCCGCCTTGATGGCCGCCACCGCCGTCTCGATGTTGCCGTGCCCCGAGATCATCACCACGGGCAGGTCCGGGTGGCCGGCCTTGATCTGGTCGAGCACCTGCAACCCGTCGAGGCGCGAGCCCTGCAGCCAGATGTCGAGGAAGACGAGGTGAGGCCGGCGCGATTCGATGGCCACCAGGGCCTCGTCGGAGCCGCCGGCCGTGCGGGTCCGGTGGCCCTCGTCGTCGAGGATGCCGGCGACGAGGTCGCGGATGTCGGCCTCGTCGTCGACGATCAGGATATCGGCGCTCATGACTGCATCTCCGCGATTGGGGGGGCCGTCCGCGCGGCGCCCTTCTCATCCTGCGCGGAGGGTGTGCCCTCCGGCGTCGTTGGCCCTGGCGTGGGCCGATCCTGCGGGACCTGAGGGTCCTGGGGAACTTGCGGCACGCGCATCCGCACGCGTCCGCCCCGTCCCTCGGGGTTGTCGTTCAGTTCGATCCCGCCACCGTGCTCCTCGAGCACCTTGCTGACGATGGCGAGGCCGAGGCCGGTGCCGCCCTCGCGGGTGGTCATATAGGGCTCGAGGAGGCGCTGGCGCCCCTCGGCGGGAAATCCCTTGCCGTTGTCCGTGACCTCGATGACCGCGAACCCCTCCTCCAGGACGAGGCGGACATCAACGCGGCCTTTGCCGAGATCGGCTTCCGGCACGGCCTGCACCGCCTCGACAGCGTTCTTGAGGATGTTGGTGATGGCCTGCGACAGCAGGCGGATGTCGAAGGCGGCGACCACCTTGTCCGTTCCGGCCTCCGTGAAGGTGAAGTCCATGTCCGGATGGGCGACGCGCATCATGAACAGGTTCTGCCGCGTGATCTCGCTGAGATCGTTCTGGGCGATGGCCGGTTTCGGCATCCGCGCGAACGACGAGAATTCATCGACCATGCGCTTGATCTCGTCCACCTGCCGGATGATCGTCGCCGTGCACTGGTCGAACACGTCCTTGTCCGCGACGATCACTTTTCCGTATTTGCGCCGGATGCGCTCGGCCGAGAGCTGAATCGGCGTCAGGGGATTCTTGATCTCGTGGGCGATGCGGCGCGCCACATCCGCCCAGGCCGAGGTGCGCTGGGCCGAGACCAGGTCGGTGATGTCGTCCAGCGTCACCACGAAGCCGCGGGCGCCGCCCTGCGCCTGCTCGCTCGTGACGCGGACCGTCACCGTGCGCTCGCGCCCGTCGCGGGTGAGCTGGATCTGCTGTTGCAGGGCGCGCTGGCGCCCCTCGCCGCCCTCGGGGAACAGGGGGGCGAGTTCCGGCACCGCCTGGATCAGGGGCTGGCCGACGATGGCATTCGCGGTCAGGCCGAGGGTGCGCTCCACGGAGGGGTTGGCGATGGTGACGCGGCCCGACGCGTCGACGCCGATGACCCCGGGCGAGACACCCGAGAGCACGGCCTCGGTGAAGCGGCGGCGCCGGTCGATGAGGTCGCTCGCCGCCGTCAGCCCGTCGTGCTGGCGCCTGAGCTCCTGGGTCATCTTGTTGAAGCTCTCGGACAGGTGCGCGAGGTCGCCGTCGCTCTTGTGGGCGGGAACCTGGGCGTAGAAGTTGCCCGATGCGACCTGATCGGCGGCGTTGATGAGGCGACGGATGGGCGCCACGAAGCGGTTGGCGAAGTTCAGCCCGAACCACACCGCCGACAGCAGGGCGATGAGGGCGATGAGCACGAACACCGAGGCGAAGCTGATCTGGATCGAGCGCTTCAGGGAATCGTAGGTGAGGTACTCGGCCGCCGCCGCCCGCGACACGCCCGGGAACTCGATGGCGAGCTGGCTCACCTCGCGCTGCACGAGGAGCACGGCGCCGTCATAGGCGGGCATCCGCAGGAGGGCGGCGAAGATGCGGCCCTCGCTCGGCACGAGGCAGATGGGATCGTTGGATTTCGCCGCGTCGTCGAAGGCGGCGGCCGAGGGCAGGCGCCGGTCCTTCAGGACCTCGATCTGCGCCCGCGCCACCACGGTGTCGGGGCCGCGCATGATCTCGGCGATGGGCAGGCCGAGCGCCGTGGCCCGGGTGGTGAGGAAGCTCTCGAACCATTGCCGGTTGACGTCGAAGTTCGGCCGCGCCCGCGTCAGGTCGTCGGCGAGGATCCGGATCTCGCGGGCGAGAGACTGGCACTGGTTCTCCTGATAGGCGTCGGCCACCTCGACGGATTTCAGCACCACGTCGCGTACCCGGTCGGTGAAGCCCAGCGACAGGCCCCGGTCGATGGTCACCGCCGCCACCACGGCCAGCAGCACGGTCGGAAGGATCGCGATGAGGGAGAACAGGCCGACGATCCGGGTGTGGAGCCGGGCCACCGCCGCGTTGGTGCGCCGGGCGTGCAGGAAGACGCGTGCCTCCCAGGCGATGATGACGATGAGGCCGAGCACCAGCACGACGTTGATGCCCAGCAGCGTCAGGCCCACGGTGGGTGTGGGCGTGACCTTGAGCACGCCGGCGAGGATGAGGAAGGTGGCAATGGCCGAGACGAGGGCGGTGACCACCACCAGGGCGCCGACCCAGCCGGGCCCGCGCGGCGGCGGCCTCAGGGCAACCGGTTCGACACCTGTTTCCCCTGGCGTTCCGGCCGTGCCGGACACCCCGTCGTAAACCCCCGATGTCCGGAAACGCTGCAGCCACGGCATGGCTGATGCAACGCCACAACAGTGTGGCGAAATTAATACGAATTGGGCGGCCGGCGGTTTGGAAACGATCCGGGATGGCCCCGAAGTCGGCGATCGATCAGAGGTCCCAGGGGTTCTCGATGGCGACGCCGCAACCGCGGAAGTCCGGCACGTTGCGCGTGACCACCGTGGCGCCTTGCGTCCGGGCGATGGCGGCGATCATGAGATCCAGCGTCGCGGTGGGGCGACCCATCCGTCGACGCTCGCCGAAGAGATCCGCGTAGGCGCCCGCGGCCGCGGCATCGAAGGTCCAGACCCTTCCGGAGAAGTCTTCGGCGAACATCGCGGATGCGGCCTGAACGAGGGCCGCGCGGCGTCGTCCATCGGGCATTACGGCCAGGCCGGCGAGGATTTCAGCTTGGGAAATGGTCGTGGTGAACAGGCTGTCGCTGGTCCGGGTCGAGAGCCAATTGGCGACTTCGGTGGGCTCCCTGACGGCCATCAGGGCCGAGAGCACGTTCGTATCGAGAAGAAATCTCACGTGAAGTCCGGAGGGTCCCGGGCCGGCTCACGTTCGGACAGAACGATGTCCACGCCACCGAGGGCGGCGAAACGTGCTCTGATCCGCGCATGGAGAGCGGACGAGGATGGCCCGTCCGAAGCCGCGAGGGCGCTCTGTAGGATGAGGAGGGCTTCCGCCTGGACGGATTGGCCGTTGCGGGCCGCGCGGGCACGCAGCCTTTCCCTTAACTCCGGATCGAAGCCGGGAATCGTGAGGCTGTCCTGAGAGGTCGGCGGCGGCATCGGATCAGTATCGCCGCATGGGGCCTTCTGGACAAGGCACGAAGCCTGCTTGGGCCCCCGCCCTCGACGCTCCCGCGAAATACATTATTCTCAGCTTCATTCCATCCAGAGAACCCCATGCCCGATACACCCGTCTTCGCGCACGCCGCCGTGGCTGCGCCCCATCGGCTCGCGGCTGAGGCCGGGCAGCATGTCCTCGCCCAGGGCGGCAACGCCATTGAGGCTATGGCGGCCATGGCGGCGACCATCGCGGTGGTCTACCCGCACATGAACGGCATCGGCGGCGATGGATTCTGGCTTGTGCGCGAGCGCGGCGGCCGGGTGCGCGGCATCGAGGCCTGCGGCCCGGCGGGGTCCCTCGCCACGATTCGGCGCTACCGCGAAAAGGGCTACGACGTGCTGCCGTCGCGGGGGGCCGACGCGGCCTTGACCGTGGCGGGCGCCATCGGCGGCTGGGCACTCGCCCTCGATCTCGCCAAGGCGCTCGGCGGGCGCCTGCCCCTCGAGACGCTTCTGGCCCACGCGATCCGACATGCCCGCGACGGCGTCGCGGTCTCGCCCTCGGAGGCGCGCTACGTCCCGAAGGAAATCGACACCCTTCACGATCAGCCGAACTTTTCGGCGACGTTCCTCGATGACGGAAAACCCTACGCCGCCGGGGCGATCCGGCGCCTTCCGGCGCTGGCCGACACCCTGGCGCAGCTCGCCCATGCGGGGCTCGACGACTTCTACCGGGGCGACCTCGGCCGCGAGATCGCCGCCGACCTCGACCGGCTCGGCTCGCCCGTGACCCGCGCCGACCTCGAAGCCTACGCCCCGCGCGAGCGACAGCCCCTGACCCTGCGCCGGCGCGACGCCACCCTCTACAACTTCCCGCCCCCGACCCAGGGGATCGCTGCGCTGCTCATCCTCGGGATCTTCGACCGCCTGAAGATCGACCGGCCCGAGACCACGACGCACTACCACGGGCTCATCGAGGCGACGAAGCGGGCCTTCGCGATCCGCGACCGCATCGTCACGGATTTCGACCGTCTCACCGTCGATCCGCAGAGCTTCCTCGACGCCGCCCGCCTCGACGGCGAGGCCGCCGCCATCGACATGAAGCGGGCCGCGACCCTACCCCTGCGCAATCCCGGCGAGGGCGACACCGTGTGGATGGGGGCCATCGACGGGGACGGGCTGGCCGTCTCCTACATTCAGTCGATCTACTGGGAGTACGGCTCCGGCGTCGTGCTGCCGAAGACCGGCATCCATTGGCAGAACCGTGGCACGTCGTTCTCCCTCGATCCGAACGCGGTGAACCCCCTCGAGCCCGGCCGGCGCCCATTCCACACCCTGATCCCGGCGCTGGCCTGCTTCGACGACGGCCGGGTGATGGCCTACGGGTCCATGGGCGGCGATGGCCAGCCCCAGTTCCAGGCTCAAATCTTTGCGCGGTACGCCGATTACGGCATGAGCCCCGCCGCCGCCGTCGATGCGCCGCGCCTCCTCTACGGCCGCACCTGGGGCGCGGAATCCCTCACCGTGAAGGTCGAGGACCGGTTCGATCCGACCTGCATCACGGCCCTGCGCTCCATGGGGCACGCGGTGGAGGAACTCGGCGGCGCCTACATCGATTCCCTGGGACATGCCGGCATGCTGGTGCGCCACCCCGGCAACGGCCGCATCGAAGCCGTGCACGATCCGCGCTCGGACGGGGGATCGGAAGGGTTGTAGACACCGGCCCGGCGCCCTTTCGCGCGGCAGAGATCGAGACCCCCATGGCGGCAGCGGACCTCACCCAGGCCGAATACTGGAACGGCGAGGCGGGCCGGCGCTGGGCAAGCCATCAGGCGACGTTCGACGGGGTCTTTGCCCCCCTGACCGAACGCCTGTTCGCGGGCGCCGACCTCCACCCCGGTGAAACCGTGCTCGATATCGGCTGTGGCGCCGGGGCCACCACCCTGCGGGCGGCCGAGGCCGTCGGCCCGTCCGGCCGCGTGACCGCCGTCGACGTGTCCGCGCCCCTCCTCGCGGCCACGGCCGAACGGGTCGCGGCGCGGCCGGCCGGGGGCGGCGCCATCGCCCTCGTCGAGGCGGACGCGCAGACCCACGCCTTCGCGCGCGGCGCCTTCGACCGGGTGATCTCGCGGTTCGGGATCATGTTCTTCGACGAGTCCGTCGCGGCGTTCACGAACCTCCATGCCGCCCTTCGCCCCGGGGGCCGTCTCGCGATCCTGTGCTGGCGGACGCTGGCCGAGAATGCCTGGATCGCCCATCCCCTCGACCTCGTCCGATCCCTGGTGCCGGAGCCCGCGCCGACCCCGCCCGACGCCCCCGGCCCGTTCCGCTTCGCCGAACCCGAACGGCTCTCCGGCATCCTCGCGGTGGCGGGGTTCCGCGAGATCGCCTTCACGCCTGTGGACGAGGCCCTGGTGCTCGGACGGTCGGATTCGGGGGAGGCCCGCGCGGCGGCCGAGGCGGCGGCTGCCTTCTCCCTCGACCTCGGACCCGCCTCCCGCCTCGTGCGCGACCAGCCTCCCGAGATCCGCGACCAAGCCTTCGCGCGGGTCCAGGCCGATTTCGAGGCCCGTGCGCGCGACGGGGCCGTGCGCCTCGCCGCCGCCTGCTGGCTCGTCACCGCTGTCCGATGAGGCGTCTGCCTGCTCGATGGGCAGGGTTGAGCGTATTCGTGCTGCGGTCCAGGATGAGTACGACCCCCGTGAAGCAGTCGTGGCGTTATCGTGCTCCGGCTGGCACGGCCCGTGCTTAACGCACTCCGGCTCAGGAGTGTATTATGGATACGATCGTCTCTCGACAGCGCTGGCTCCAACTCGGCCTCGGCCTTCTCGCCATGATGGCGATCTCGAGTCCGCAATACGTGTGGACGCTCTTTACCAAACCCCTGATGGCGACCACGGGGGCGACGCTTGCCGCCATCCAGGTCACTTTCACCGTCGTCATCGTGCTGCAGACATTCTTCTCGCCGGTGCAGGGCTACCTCATCGAGCGTTTCAGCCCGAAGGTGATGATCGCGCTCGGCGCCGCCCTGTCGGGCCTCGGCTGGGTGCTCGCCGCCCGCGTCGACACCCTGTGGGGGCTCTATGCCACCTACGGCCTGTTCTGTGGCCTCGGCACCGGCATCGTCTATGTCGGCATCGTCGGGTTGATGGTGAAGTGGTTTCCCGACCGGCGGGGCTTCGCCGTCGGCGTCGTGGCGGCCGGCTACGGCATGGGCGCACTGCTCACCACCTTCCCGATCACCAACATGATGGCGGCGTCGGGCTACCGTGAGACCCTAACCACCTTCGGGATCATCCTCGGCCTCGTCGGCGTGCTGGCGGCCTTAGGGTTGCGCGCCCCGCGCCCCGGCGAGGCCCTGCCGGCCCCGGCCCGCAACCTCTCGACCTGCGTCCACGACACGGCGCCGAAGGAGATGCTGCGCACGCCCCTGTTCTGGCTCATGTTCGTGATGATGACGATGATGTCGACGGGCGGCCTCATGGTGGTAGCCCAGTTCGCCTCCTTCGCCCGCGACTTCGGCGTCGCCGACGCCCTGGTGTTCGGCTTCGCCGCCCTGCCCTTCGCCTTGACCTTCGACCGCATCACCAACGGTCTGACCCGCCCGTTCTTCGGCTGGGTCTCCGACCGGATCGGCCGCGAGAAGACCATGGCCATCGCCTTCGCGGCGGAGGCCGGCGCCATCGCGCTGATGCTGGTGTTCCGCGAAAACGCCTATGCCTTCGCCCTCCTGTCGGGCGTTGTGTTCTTCGCCTGGGGCGAGATCTTCTCCCTGTTCCCGTCGCTCCTGACCGACACCTTCGGGACGAAGCACGCCACGACGAATTACGGCTTCCTCTACATGGCGCAGGGCGTCGGCTCGCTGCTCGGTGGCCCCGTGGCGGCGATGATCTACGCCGCGCAGGGCTCGTGGATCCCGGTCTTCGGCATCGCCATCGGCCTCGACCTTCTCACGGCGGCGCTGGCCTGGTTCGTTCTGCGGCCCATGCGCCGGGAATGGCTCGGGCTCGGCGGCGCCCCGGCGCCCCTGGGCAAGCCCGCCCTGGCCTGAGGCGGCGCGCCCATCCACGCACAGCAAAACGGCGGGGCTCGCGCCCCGCCGTTTTACTTCGTGTCATAGCGATGGCGCGTACCCGACGGGCTTGGAAGAGCCTGCTCAGGAGGTCAGCAGAGCCTGCGACGCCCCCACGAGGGTGAAAGCTAGGCCGCCGGCGAAGGCGGCGCCCATGGCGTAGGAGAAACCCTTCAGCAGCATGACGACACCGGCCTTGCCGGGATCAGCAGCGGTTGCCGCCCGAGGTCTGGCCGTACTGCTGCACCGGGAAGTTCTGCTGATTCGCGTTGCCTTCGGCGGCCGAGCTCATCGCGCAGGAATAGGGAGAACGAGACTCCGGGGCAGCGTAGATCGTACCGGTGGTCTCGATCTCGTTGGCAAAACCCGTGTAACGAGTCGGCCGGTCGAGGGCCATGGCCGACGTGGCGGAAGCAACACCAAGAACGAGGGCGGCGGTGGCGGCGGCGATACGGTTCATCATGGCTTGTTAATAATCCCTTGATCAGTCTGCACTGCGGTAGCGGTGCGTTCGTTGTTGTATGATACTGATATAGGGCCTCGTTCTCCGCCATGACGTGTCGCCGCGCACGCGGCAACATGGATTAGAGTCCCTGACGAATACGCCCGGATACCGCCGGCCCCGGCCCCCGGTACGACGGCGCAGCGGGTGTCTCGTCAGAGAGGGTCAGAAGCCGCCGATGCCGCTGCCCCAGGCGGCGGGCACGCGCTCGGGCGGGCGCGGCGCCTCCGGCCAGTTCACGGCGTAGAGGGGAAGGCCGCGGGTGTCGTCGCATTCGGACGGGGGCAACGCCGTCAGGGCGAGGTTCGAGCGCACCGCCGGACCGAGCAGTTGCAGGAAGGTTTGCGAAGCCGAGAGCGTCAGGTTCTCGGCCTTGGCCCGGGCCTCGATCCGCGCGAGCGTGTTCATCGCCTGCCCGAGGACGGTGAATTCGGCGCGATGGCCGTCGTCGAACACCCCGACGAGCACCTCGCCGCAATGGAGGGCCATGGTGATCCGCAACGTCGGCCGCCCTTCCCGGGCGCGCTCCTCGTTCAGGCTGCCGAGACGGGCGAGGATGGCGCGCCCGCAGGCGAGAGCCGCATGGGCCTGGGCCTGCGGCCGCCCGGCGACGAACTGGGCGAGGATGCCGTCGCCGACATACTTGTCGACGATGCCGCCATGCTCCGTCACCGTTTCGTGGGTCAGGGCCCGGACATCGAGAAGCGCGCGCACCACCTCCTCCTGCGCATGGTCGCGGGTGAAGGCGGAGAAGCCGCGCACATCGAGGGCGAACAGGCAGGCGTGACGCGAGCGGACCGCCTCGAGGCCGGCATTCTCGAGTTCGCCGACCACGCGGGTGGGCACGAACCGCGCGAGCGCGGTGCGCTCGCGCTCCATCCTGAGGGCGGTGGTCACGGCCGAGCGCAGGCGCCGCACCCCATCGATGACCACGAGGCTCGCGGCCATGAAGGTGAGGAGCCCCGGTACCTCCTCGGCGAGGGTGACGTGGGGGCCGAGCAGCGCGCTGTCCGGATCGACGAGGGCGAGCACGATGGTGCTGCCCCAGGCGAGGCTGACGAGGCCGGAGAACACGGCGGTGTGCAGCACCCGCATGCTCAGGCCCGTCTGGAGTAGGAGCAGGAAGGCCGGCAGGCGGCTCACCGCCGTGGCGGTCTCGCCGGTTTCCACCGCGCCGACGATCATGTGTTCGACCACGAGGAACAGGGCGACGCCGGCGTTGAGGAGCGTCGCGGTCCAGGCGAGCCATTCCGGATCGGCCGAGGTTTCCGGATCGGTGCCGCCGTACTCGCGGCGCCGGCCGCGATAGGCCTCGCGCCAGTCGGCGATGCCGAGGCAGATCGAGCACACGGCGTAGACGACGAGGACGATCCAGTGATTGACCGTGTGGGTCGATCCATCGAACCCCTGCGCGGTGGCGAGCAGGACCAGCACGATGACGAGGTGCAGCACGAGGGAGCGCCGGCCCGAGGCGGTCTGGACCAGCCGCATGACGGTGGGGTCGCCCTGGGCCGGGCGGCGGGGTGTGGAGAAACGCATGAGGCTCCGGATGGAGAAGCGGGTGGGCCGGTCCCTTACATTGGGGCCCGGTTCGGGCCAGAGGAGGGACGCCGCGGCGCCACGTTCCGGCCCGCAGGGCGGTGTCGGGCGGCGAAGGCCTTTCGACCCGGCCTGTCATGAACGCGCAGGTAAGCCCCCGTCATCCGGCCGGGGGCTTTCGATCACGCCATCGTCATGCGCGGCGCGGCGTCACCGCGCGTTGCGGAACACCTGCAGGTCGAGGTCGCGCACCTTCTTGCGCAGGGTGTTGCGGTTGACGCCCAAGAGTTCCGCCGCGCGGATCTGGTTGCCCCGCGTGGCGGCCAGCGCCGCACCGATGAGCGGTCCCTCAATCTCGCGCAGGATGCGGTGATAGAGGCCCGGCGGCGGCAGGGTGTCGCGATAGTTGCTGAAATAGTCGGCGAGGTGGCGCTCCACGGCGCCAGACAGGCTCTCGCCCTCGGCCCCGGCCTTGCGCGGGGCGCCGCCCGCCGGCTGGCTCGGGGCCAGGGGCAGGGTGTCGAGCTCGGCCTCGATGACCGGGCCCGTGATGGTCTCCTGCGGGTAGAGGGCGGCGAGGCGCCGGACGAGGTTCTCGAGCTCGCGGACGTTGCCGGGCCAGCGGTAGCGCTTGAGCCGCTCCATGGCCTCGCCGTCGAGCTGCTTGCGGCTCAGGCCCTCGCGCTCGACGAGGATGAAGAAGTGCCGGATGAGGTCGGGCACGTCCTCCGAGCGCTCGCGCAGGGCCGGTAGGCGCAGGGGCACGACGTTGAGCCGGAAGAACAGGTCCTCGCGAAAGATCCCCTGCTGGATCGAGACGCGCAGGTCCTTGTTCGTGGCCGCGATGATGCGGACGTTGGTCTTGATCGGCACCCGGCCGCCGACGGTAGTGTACTCGCCCTGCTGCAACACGCGCAGGAGCCGGGTCTGGGCCTCCATCGGCATGTCGCCGATCTCGTCGAGGAACAGGGTGCCGCCCTCGGCCTGCTCGAACCGCCCGGCCGAGCGGGTGAGCGCGCCCGTGAAGGCGCCCTTCTCGTGGCCGAACAGCTCGGATTCGATGAGGTCGCGGGGAATCGCCGCCATGTTGACGGGCACGAACGGGCCGGACCGGCGCCGGCCGTAATCGTGCAGCGCCCGGGCGACGAGCTCCTTGCCGGTGCCGGACTCGCCGGTGATCATCACGGTGAGGTCGGTGGGCATCAGGCGGGCGAGCGCCCGGTAGATCTCCTGCATGGCGGGCGAGCGGCCGACCAGGGGGATGTCCTCGTTGCCGGGGTCCGCCCCCGGGGCCGGCGTGCCGCGCGGGCGCGACAGGGCGCGGCCGACGATGGCGATGAGTTCCTTGAGGTCGAAGGGTTTCGGCAGATACTCGTAGGCGCCGCGCTCGGAGGCGCGGATCGCCGTCATGAAGGTGTTCTGCGCGCTCATGACGATGATCGGCAGCTCGGGCCGGACCCGCTTGATGCGGGGCAGGAGGTCGAACACGTTCTCGTCGGGCATCATCACGTCGGTGATGACGAGGTCGCCCTCCCCTTGCGCGACCCAGCGCCAAAGGGTGGCGCAGTTGCCGGTTGAGCGGACCTCGTAGCCGGCCCGCGACAGCGCCTGATTGAGGACGGTGCGGATGGCGGCGTCGTCGTCCGCGACGATGATGTGGCCGTTGGGCATGAGGCTGCTCTACAGCTCCGCGCTGGACTCGCGCCCGTCGCGGGCGCTCGACATGGGAAGGAGAAGGCGGAAGGTGGTGCGGCGGGGGGCGGGATCGCACTCCACGATGCCCCCGTGATCGCCGACGATCTTGGCGACCAAAGCAAGTCCCAGGCCGGAGCCTTGGACTTTGGTGGTGACGAACGGATCGAACAGGTCCGGCAGGAGGTCGGCGGTGACGCCCGGGCCGTTGTCGCGCACTGCCACTTCGATGGGCAGGCTGACGCGCTCGCGCGAGCCCGGGATCTGCAGGCGCAGGCCCGTGCGGAAAGCCGTCGACAGGGTGATCTCGCCGTCCACCGTATCGGCCCCGATGGCCTCGGCGGCGTTCTTCACGAGGTTGAGGATCACCTGGATGAGCTGGTCGCGGTTGGCGCGCACGGGCGGCAGGGACGGATCGTAGGTTTCGACGAACCGGATGTGGCGGGCGAAACCCGACTGGGCCGAGCGCTTCACCTGGTCGAGAACGCCGTGGACGTTGACGGCGGTGTGCTCCACCGGTCGCTCGTCGCCGAACAGCTCCATACGCTCGACGATGCGCACGATCCGGTCGGATTCGTCGCAGATGAGCCGGGTGAGGAGGCGATCGTCGTCGGTGGCCACCTGCTCGAGGAGTTGGGCGGCGCCGCGGATGCCGGCCAGCGGATTCTTGATCTCGTGGGCCAGCATGGCGCCGAGCGCCACCATGGAGCGGGCGGCCCCGCGATGGGTCAGCTGGCGCGTCATCTTGTCGGCGATGGTGCGCTCCTGGAGCATGAGCACCACGGGGCCGGCCTCGTCGCCGAGCGGCGTGGCGAACACATCGACGCTGCGCTCTTGCCCTGAGCGCGGCTGCACGAGTTCGACCCCGTATTCGCTCACGCTGGCCCGGCGCCGGCGCACCTCCGCCACCAGGGCCGAGATGGGCGAGGCGAACGGGATTATGTCCGTGAGGCGCCGGCGCTGCATCAGCCGCGCGGAGTGATCGAAGAACGTTTCGGCCGCGTGGTTCACGTGCAGGATTCGGTCGTCCACCCCGATGGTGAGCACCGGCAGCGGCAGGGCGTTGATGACCGCCTCGCTCGTGGGGGCGCCGATGGGCGGCCCGTCGAACTCGTCCTGGCCCGTCATGCCGCCTCCCCCATCGCCGTTCGGCTCCCCATCGATCGATCCCCTGTCGCCGCGCCGAAGGCCGCCGCCAGCAGGCCGACCACGCGGGCGGGGTCCGTCGTGGTGAGGAGCTGCGTGCGGGCCTCCGTCGAGAGGCCGCCGCCGGCTTCGGCATAGGCCGCCAGGTGCTTGCGGGCGTGGCGCACACCCATGCGGACGCCGTAGAGGGCGAGCAGTCCCTCGTAATGCGCGATGGCGAACGCCGCCTTGTCGGCCTCGCTCAGCACCGGGGCGTCGCGGCCGGCGAGCCCCGCCGCGATCGCGCCGACGAGCCAGGGACGGCCCACGGCGGCGCGGCCGATCATCACCCCGACCGCACCGGACTGCGCGAGGCAGGCGCGGGCCTCGTCCAGGGTGGTGACGTCGCCGTTGGCGAAAACGGGAATCGACACCGCCTCGGCAACGGCGCGGATGGCGCCCCAATCCGCCCGATCCTTGTAGAATTGCTGGCGGGTGCGGCCGTGGACCGTGACGGCCCTCAGGCCGAGGCCTTCGGCCCGCCGCGCGAGTTCGGCGGCGTTGAGGCTGGCATGGTCCCATCCCAGTCGCATCTTCACCGTCACGGGGATGCGCACGGCGCCGCGTACAGCGGCGAGGATGCGGGTGGCGCCCTCGATGTCGCGCATGAGGGCTGAACCGGCCGCACCTCCGGTCACGGCTTTGGCCGGGCACCCCATGTTGATGTCGATCACGGCGGCGCCGGCGTCCTCGGCCAGACGCGCCGCCTGCGCCATCGGCTCGGGGGCGCAGCCGGCGAGCTGGACCACGTGCGGATCGATGCCCCCGCCCTCGGCCCGCAAGGTGGCCTCGACGCTGCCGCGCGCGAACTCGGCCGCCGCAACCATCTCGGACACGACGGCGCTGGCGCCGCAGCGGCGGGCGATCCGCCGCATATGCACGTCGGTGACGCCCGAGAGGGGGGCGAGGAGGACCGGCACCGGGCGCGGCTCGGTGCCGGAGGCTTCCGGGGTAGGCGAGCGCAAAACGCTCAAATAATCATCATCGATCATTGTGCTCAACGAATAGACAAAACCGCGTCGGGCGCAAGCGGCCGGCGCGATTTGATTTCGGGCTATGCCCCGCTTAAACGCTGGGCTCGATCTCACCCATGCGCGGGAGCGTTACGATGTCCGGCACCGCGTTCGAGGCGGCGGCAGTGGTGGTCGCGGCCGGTCGCGGAATCCGCATCGGCGGCGACGTGCCCAAGCAATATCGCCGCGTCGGCGGCCAGGCCGTTCTGACGCGGACGCTCGCGGCCCTGGCGGCGCATGACGGCATCGTCACCATCCAACCGGTGATCGCACCGGACGCCGAAGCCTTCTACCACGAATGCGTCGCCGATTTGCCCGCCGCGGCCCGCGAAAAGCTGCGGGCTCCGGTTCCGGGCGGGGCGACGCGTCAGCTCTCCGTTCGGGCCGGCCTCGAAGCCCTGGAGGATGCGGCGCCCGATCTCGTCCTCGTCCACGACGCGGCCCGGCCGCATGTCGACACTGCCCTCATCGACCGGGCGCTGGCCGCCGGGCGCGACTACGGCGCGGCGGTGCCGGGCATCGCCGTGACCGACACCGTCAAGCGCGTCGAGGCCGTGGCCCCCGGCATCGGCCGCGTGGTCGAGACGCCGGACCGCGCCGATCTGCGCGCCGTCCAGACGCCCCAGGCCTTCGTGTTCCGGCGCCTCCTCGACGCCCACCGGGCGGCGGGTGCCGAAGGGCTCGACGGTTTCACCGACGACGGGGCCCTGGCCGAATGGGCCGGGCTCCCCGTGGTGGTGTTCGACGGCGACCCCCGCAACCGCAAGATCACCCAGCCTTCCGATCTCATCGACGCCGACCGTGATTTTTCCGGGGCCGTCCCCACCTGAGGGACATGCGTCCCTCCTCGCGAAACCCGGCCAGCCTGGAGCCACCATGACCACCTACCTCACCCGCCTCGGCACCGGCTTCGACGTGCACGCCTTCACGGAGGGCGACCATGTCTGGCTCGGCGGCATCAAGATCCCCGCCGACCGGGGCGTGCTCGCCCATTCGGACGGCGACGTCGCCCTCCACGCCCTGACGGACGCCCTGCTGGGCGCCATCGCGGATGGCGATATCGGCACGCACTTCCCGCCTTCCGACGAGCAGTGGCGCGGCGCCTCGTCCGATCGCTTCCTGGCGCATGCGTGCGACCTCGTGCGGGCGCGCGGCGGCCGGATCGACCACCTCGACATCACCGTCCTGGCCGAAGCCCCGCGCATCGGCGCCCACCGCGAGGCGATCCGCGCCCGCATCGCCGAGATCGCCGGCGTGCCCCTCACCTCCGTCTCGATCAAGGCGACCACCACGGAGAAGCTCGGCTTCGTCGGACGCGCGGAAGGGCTCGCCGCCCAGGCCGCCGCCACCGTGCGCCTGCCCGAGATCGACATCGACAGCGCCGCCGAGACCTCCGAGCGCCGTTCGTGATCGACGATTCCGCCCTCCTGGCCCGGGCTGAGCGGCTGGTCGCCGCGTACGCGGCGGCGGGGCGGCGGATCGGGACGGCGGAATCCTGCACCGGCGGCCTCGTCGCCGGGCTCCTCACCGCCGTGCCGGGCTCTTCGGCCGTGCTGGAGCGGGGCTTCGTCACCTATTCCAACGCGGCGAAATCCGACTGTCTCGGCGTACCCGGCGCCCTCCTGGACGCCTACGGCGCCGTCAGCCTCGAGACGGCCCGCGCCATGGCGGAGGGGGCGCTCCAGCGGTCGCAGGCGGATGTGGCGGTGGCGATCACCGGAATCGCCGGCCCCGGCGGCGGCAGTCCGCAAAAGCCCGTCGGGCTCGTGCATTTCGGCCTCGCGGCGACAGGCACGCCGACGCGGCATCTCGAACGCTGCTACGGCGACCTTGGCCGGGCCGAAATTCGTCGCCGCGCCGTGGCGGATGCCCTGGCGTTGCTGGAGGACGCTATGGGCTCGGACGCGCAACCGGCGTGACCGCCGCCGCCACCGCCTGACGCGGCGGGGCAAAGCGCAAGGACGCGTGGTCCTCGCTCGGATGACGCACCTTCGATGGGCGGCCCTCGGCGCGCATGCGTCGGTCGGCCTCCGTCCAGGATGGAAGGGCCGCGTCCGCCTGATCCCAATGTACGATGGACGCCTCGTCGCACCACCGCGCCAGATGCGCCATGGCGCTCCGGTGCGGCCCGGCGGTGATGTAGGCCAGCATGCTCGCGCGGTCGTCCCAGGCCGTGACCGTCCAGAACGTCCAGCGCCGGTCGTTCAAGAGCGCGCCGCCGCGAAACCCGGCCGCCCGGCGGGCCTGGTTGCGGGACCGTACGGCGAACCACGCGAAACCCGGCAGGTATCGGATCGCGCGAAGCCGGAGGCGCGTCACGCTGATGAAGGGCATGGGTGGGGTCCGCTCCGATCGGGACAAGGGTTCAGGATCGTCATCGGGGTGCCGCTGTCCGTCCGCTCACGGTACCGGCGGATGTCGGGGCTGTCCCAAGGATCTGGCGAGCGCCGGCCACGTCTCCAGAAATTCCGCGCGGACCCGCATCCCCCCGGAGACCGGTTGTTTCGTCTCGTCCTGATCGAGCCGCGCAAACGCCAGCGTTCGCCCGTCTCGCTCCGCCCAACCCACGTACCAGCCATAGGCACGGGCCTCGTCGAAGCTGCCGTCGGGCTTGCGCGGAAACGCCGTACCGGTCTTGCCGTGCAGGCTCCAACCGTCCCCGGTGCGATTCACAGGGACGATCTTCCTGGTCTCGTCGAGGGTGTGGGCGGAGACCGCCAGGGTCCGGGTCGCGAGACGGCGCAGGAAATCGATCTGCTCGGCGGGCGAGACCCGCAGCGAGGACATGATCCAGGCCCGGTCGAGGCCGTTGTCCTGGCCCGGATCGCCGGAGAAGTCCGCGTTGCCGAAGCCGAGGCGGGCGGTTTGCGCTTCGAGCGTCGCGCGGCCAAGCCGATGCGCGACGATCTGCGAGTACCAGACCACGGAGTGAGCCAGCCAGCGCGTCGGATCGGTGGGCACGTGCCACGCCGCTCCGCCCCAATCGGGATAGCCCGCCTTGAAGGTGTGAACCGGATGGTGGGCGTCCCTGAGGAGGCCCGCTTCGAAGGCGATCACCGCCAGGGGAATCTTGAACGTCGAGGCCGGCGTCACCCGCGTGCGGCAGTCGCCCTCCTCCAGCAGGACGGCGCCATCGGTCGCTTCCACCACGATGGTGCACAGGCTCCGGGCGACCACGGGCGTTGTGACGGTCAAACCGGCCAGGAGCGCGAGACCGAGCGGGCGTCTCATGGGCTCGGACGATCGCAGCGATAGGCACGCCCGTCAGCCGAGGCGTGGACGATCCGGCCCCCCGCCGCCCGGCACTCGGCGGCGCGCGCCTCCATCACCCACTTGTCGGCCAGGGCGAGACTGAGGGGCACGAGGGTCACGAGACCGAGGAACACCGCCACGGCGGTGATGGCCCAGCCGGTCCCGCGTGGCGGATCGGGAAAGGCCGGCCGTTCCGCCGGGGCGGGGAACAGGAACGCGAGGGTCGTGGCCCCGAGGAGGGTGACGCTCATGGGACATCCCGTGCTGCCGAGCCGGGATCATAGCAACCGGCGCCGGCCTTTGCAGCGGGGCGGGCGGGCGACCGAAGGAAGCGCCGGTCTCCTGCCGATCCCGTGCGCATCGTGAACCGACAGCCGGAATCCCGCTTCCGTGACGGGACTCTACGCCGGCGAATCGGCGCGGAACGTCGGCCCCGCGGGCGGCACCGGGGCCCCGCAGGTGCAGCCGGTGGCGACGGAGGGAACGGTCCGCTTGCGGGGCGGCACCTCGCAGGTGAGCAGATGGTGGAGCATGTGCCCCATCGGCCGCTGCTGGTAGGGCTTCTGCAGCACCGGAACGTCCTGGTAGGTCGGCTCGAGCCCCTGCACGCCGTAGCCGGTGGCGAACAGGAATGGCAGGGCGCGTTCGAACAGCACGTCCGCCACGGGATAGCTGCGCGCATCGCCGAGGTTCACGTCGAGCACGGCGGCGTCGAACGTCCCCGTGCGCGCGAGGGCGAGGGCCTTGTCGAGGCGCATGGCGATGACGACCTCGCAGCCGAGTTCCGTCAGCATGTCCTCGGCGAGCATCGCCACCAGGCTCTCATCCTCGACGAGGAGGACACGGCGTCCGTGAAGCATCGTCATCGGGACACGTGCCCAGTCATCGCGTCCTGTCCCATCCACCCCAACGCTGTCAGGGGGATCCGGAGCCTGCACACCACCCCTGCGCTGCGGTAATCGATCTCCGCCGTGCCGTCGAACTCGAGGGGCAGCTGACGTTCGATCAACCGCGAGCCGAATCCCTTTCGCGTCGGAGGAGCGACTTCGGGGCCGCCGGACTCCTCCCAGGTGAGGGCGAGCTCCTGCCGCTCGTCCGCCATGGCCGTGAGGGTCCAGGTGACCGCGACGCGGCCCTCGGGCACCGAGAGCGCACCGTATTTCGCCGCGTTGGTCATGAGTTCGTGCAGCGCCATAGACAGGGTCACCGCCACCTTCGGATGCAGCCGGGCATCGGGACCGTCGATCCGGAACCGCTCCGGATCGATCTCGGCGAGGTAATGCGGTGCGAGAGTGCGCTCGACGACGCTGCGCAGGCTGGCGCTCTCCCAATTGTCCGCCACGAGGACGTTGTGGGCCGTCGACAGGGCCGCCATCCGCGCATCGAACACCTCGCGCGCGGCCACGTCGGTCTGACCACGGAAGGTCTGGGCGGCGATGGACTGCACCGTCGCCAGGGTGTTCTTCACCCGGTGGTTCAGCTCGTTGAGGAGGAGGCGCTGCCGCTCGGCCGCCGCCTTCTCCTCGCTGATGTCGCGCACCTCGATGATGGTGCCGATGATGTTCGCCGCGTCGTCCCGGATCGGGCTCGCCGTGAAGCCGACGGGATAGAAATGTCCGTCCGCGTGGACGAACACCTCCTCGCCCCGCTCGTGATTGTTCTGCGGGAAGGCCCGGTCGATGGCGCATTCCTCCAGGGGGAACGGCCGACCGTCCGGATAGGTGTGGTGCACGATGTCGTGGAGCGGGCAGTCGCGCTCGATCACCTCGGCGAGGGTGAAGCCGGTGAGATGCTCGGCCGCGCGGTTCATGTAGATGCAGTGCTGCCGGTCATCCATGAGGAAGATCGACACCGACGCGTTGTTCAGAACTGCATTGAGCCGGCGCTCCGTCTCGAACAGCTGGTCGCCCCGGCGCAGGGTCGCCAGGGAGGCCGCGGCTTCGGCGGAAGAACGCAGGGGTTGCCGGGAGTGCGGCACGGCGGTGATCCTTCCCATGAAGCCTCCCCCATGCCCGTGCACCGGCGGAAAGCCGGCGTCAACGCCCGGTTGCGCGTTCCCGATCCCGTGATCGTAGCCGAATGCCGTTAACGGAACGGTCCTGGCTCTGAACGGTTGGTGAGACAATCGTCACAACAGCAGGAGATACCGAATGCGGACCCTCGCACTCGTCTCGACGGCCGTTCTCGGCCTTGGCATCCTCGCCTCCGCTCCGGCCGAGGCCCGTGGTTACGGCTACGGCCACGGTGGTTACGGACACGGCGGTTACGGCTACGGCCACGGTGGTTACGGTCGTGGCTACGGACGCTTCGGTGGCGGATATGGCCGTGGCTATGGACGTCGCGGCATCGGCACGGGCGCCATCGTGGGTCTCGGCATCGCCGGCCTCGCGGCAGGCGCCATCGCGGCGAACTCCTATGGCGGCGGCTACGGCGGTTACGGCTACCCCGCTTACGGTGGATACTCCTACGGCGGTCCCCGGGCCGTCGGCTACGGCTACGCCCCGGCCTACGGGTACGGCGGTGGTTATTACGGCTACGGCTACTGAGCCGGGTTCACCATAGCGTTGCGAAGGGGGTCGCCGAGGGGCGGCCCCTTTTGCATTCGGGTCCCCGGCGCATCGGTCCGCAGACCCGGACGCTTCTTTTCGAGACGAAGCCCTGAGCAGCGAGGCGAGAGGTTCGGCATGGCGCACGCAATCAGCTATCCACCCCTGAACGTGCCGAAGCCCGTCGCCGACGGGGTCTGGATCGTCGATGCACCGCCCCTCCATGCGGGCGGGATTCCCCTGCCCCTCCGGATGACGGTCCTGCGCTTGGCGGGCGGCGAACTGCTCCTGCATTCGCCGATCCCGTACGAGCCCGGCCTCCAGCGCGCCGTGGAGCGCCTCGGCCGCATCGGCCATCTCGTCGCGCCGAGCGTCGGCCACTGGCTATTCCTGCGCGACTGGCAGGCCGCCTGCCCCAACGCCATCACGTGGGCGGTGCCGGGGTTGAAGGATCGGGGCCAGGTCCGCCGCTCCGGCGTGCGGATCGACGCCGAGCTCGGCGACCACGCCCCCCGCTCCTGGGCGGACGAGATCGAGAGCGTGCTCGTGGCGGGCCCGGTGTTCCGGGAGGTGGCCCTGTTCCACCGCCCCAGCCGGACCCTGCTCCTCACGGACCTCGTCATCAACCTCGAAGGCGACCTCCTGCCGCCGCCCGCCCGCGCCCTCGCCCGGCTCCTTGGCATCGTCGCGCCCGACGGCAGAGCCCCGCTCTACCTGCGGCTGCTCCTTCGTCTGAACCACCGGGCGGCGGCCGACGCGGCGCGCCGCCTGATTGCCCTCGCGCCCGACCGGGTGATCTTCGCCCATGGACAATGGTTCGACCACGACGCGCCGGAGGAGTTGCGCCGGTCGCTGGCGTGGCTCGTCGGGCCGGGCGGGCACACGGCTGGCCGGGCGTCCCAACCGACCCATCGCACACCCGCCGCGCCGCGTGCCTCGACGGCGTTGGCGAGTATCGCCATCGTGGGCGTGATCGCGGCTCTGGTCTATGCGGGGCGGCGGCGATGATGGGTTGGTGCGGACGGCGGGACTCGAACCCGCACAGCCTTGCGGCCGCAAGATTTTAAGTCTCGTGCGTCTACCGGTTTCGCCACGTCCGCATGCCGATCCCTGCGGTAGCGGGGGCGGGCCGCGAGATCAAGGCGTCCAGCCGTAGAGCCAGCGGTAGCGGCGGGTCATGCCGGATGGGCCGAGGCGGTGCATCACGGCGTTGCGGACCCGGCCGACGAGGGGGCCGGCGTGGTAGGTGCGGCCGTTGGCGCGGGCGGCCGCGCGGACCTTTCGCGCGCGGCCGGCGCGGGCTTTCGCGTAGGCGGCCAGGGCGTCGGGTACGGAGCCGGTGCCGAGGGCGTCGGCGAGGACGGCGGCGTCCTCGATGGCGAGGGCCGCCCCCTGCGCCAGGAACGGCAGGATCGGGTGGCCGGCATCACCCAGGAGTGCGAGGCGCCCGCGGGCCAGGGGCCGAGCGGGGGCGCGATCGACGAGGGACCAGACCAGCCACGAATCCGGTTGGTTCAGCAGGGCGGCGAGCGGCGGCGCGGCATCGGGGAAGCGCGCGCGCAGAACGGCGGTCTCGCCGAGTTGGCCCCAATCGTCGGTGCCGGCGCGCTCGGGCACCACCGCGACGACGTTGAGGTGGCTGCCGCCCCGGATCGGATAGTGCACCACGTGGCGGTCGCGGCCGAGCCACAGGCCCGTGGCCTCGGCGTCGAGGTCGGGCGGCACCGCCTCGCGCGGCACCAGGGCCCGCCACGCCGCCGCGCGCCAGGGCCGCAGGGGTGCCGCGTCGAGGTGCCCGCGCAGGCGCGAGCGCACCCCGTCAGCCCCCACGGCGAGATCGGCCGTGAAGGTCTCTGACCGGGCGCCCTGATGGCTCTCCAGGGTGAGGCTGACGCCGTCCGCCGCCTCCACGAGGCCGACGACGTCGCGGCCCATGAGGAGGCGGATGCCGGCGCGGCCCCGCACGGCGTCGAGGAGCAGGGTCTGCAGGTCGGCCCGGTGGATCACGTAATAGGGAGCGCCGAAGGCCTCGCGGTGCGCGGCCCCGAGGGGAATGGCGCCGAGCGTCCGCCCGGTGGCCATGGCCCGCACCACGACGCCCGGCGGCTCGCTCGCCGCCCGGCGCAGGGCCGCGCCGAGGCCGAGATCGATGAGGACCCGGCTCGCGTTGGGGGAGATCTGGAGCCCCGCCCCGACCTCGCTGAAGCCCGTGCGGCGCTCGATGAGGGTGACGGTGTGCCCCGCCGCGTCGAGGGCGAGGGCCGCCGTGAGGCCGCCGATCCCGGCGCCCACGATGGCGACGTGGCAGCCCGTCGAGGGGGGAGGCACGGGGCTCAGGCGGCGGCCGTGGTCCGGTCGTCCCAGACGCAGGCCGCCGGATCGGCGGTCCCGGCCTTCAGGCTCGGCCGATACCGGTAGAGCGTCGAGCAATACTGGCAGATGATCTCGTCGTCCGTGCCCATGTCGAGGAACACGTGCGGATGATCGAAGGGCGGCCGGGCGCCGATGCACATGAATTCCCGCGATCCGACATGGATCACGGCCACGCCCGCATCGTTGTGGAAGTGCGGCACCGCCTTGTCAGCCATCGTCCTGTCCTGCCTGCCGGCCCGGCACTCACCCGCCCGGACCTCCGTCGTCGCCTGGCTGTCTAGCCCCTCCCCGCCCCGGCGCCTAGCCCGGACCGCCTCCGCGCCCGGTGCAGGGCCCGCGCGGCCAGGGTTGGCCTCGCGCGCGCGGGGTCGTACAGAGGGCCTTTCCGGCCAGCCACGAAACGCCCGCCCATGACCCAGAACGATCAGGCCGTCTCCGACACCGGACGGCGCTCGCCCGAGCCGCCCATCCACGGGCCGGAGGGGTTCGAGGGCATGCGCAAGGCGGGCCGTCTCACGGCCGAGGCCCTCGACGTGCTGATGGAGGCGACGGCCCCCGGGGTGACGACCGAATACCTCGACCGGCTCGCCTACACCTTCGCCATGGACCACGGCGCCTATCCGGCCTCGCTGCTGTATCGCGGCTATCCAAAGTCGATCTGCACCTCCATCAACCACGTGGTCTGCCACGGCATTCCCAACGACAAGCCCCTGCGCGAGGGCGACATCGTCAACCTCGACATCTGCCTCATCGTCGACGGCTGGCACGGCGATTCGAGCCGCATGGCCTATGTCGGCGAGGTGTCGCGCAAGGCCCAGCGCCTGTGCGAGATCACCCACGAATGCCTCATGCGCGGCATCGCGGCGATCAAGCCCGGCGGCTCGACCACGGATATCGGCCGGGCGATCCAGGCCTATGCGGAGGCCGAGCGCTGCTCCGTGGTGCGCGATTTCTGCGGCCACGGCCTCGGGCGGACCTACCACGACGCCCCCACGATCCTGCACTATGCCGAGCCGAGCTACGACGTGACGTTCAAGCCCGGCCAGTTCTTCACCGTCGAGCCGATGATCAATCTCGGGCGCCCCGCCGTGAAGGTGCTCTCCGACGGCTGGACGGCGGTGACGCGGGACCGCTCCCTCTCGGCCCAGTTCGAGCACACGGTGGCGGTGACGGAGACGGGCGCGGAGATCTTCACCTTCTCCCCCAAGGGGCTGCACCAGCCGGTCAATCCGGCGGCCTGAGGCGTCTGCCGTGCCGCGCCGTGCCGCACCCGCCGCGAGCCCGCCCGCCGACGGGGACGGGCCGTCGGAGGCCGAGCCGCACTATCTCGGCCACCGCGACCGCCTGCGCGCGCGCTTCGCACAGGCTGGGGCCGATGCGCTGCCGGACTATGAACTTCTCGAGCTTGCCTTGTTTCGCGCCATTCCCCGGCGCGACGTGAAGCCTCTCGCGAAGGCACTGATCCGCCGTTTCGGCAGCTTCGCCGAGGTGATCTCCGCCGAACCGGCCCGTCTTGCCGAAATCGAAGGCATCGGCGGCGGCGTCATCGCCGATCTCAAGCTCATCGAAGCGGCAGGCCAGCGCCTCGCCCGTGGCGCCATCGCCGACCGGCCCCTGCTGTCGTCGTGGAGCGCCGTGCTCGAATATTGCCGCGCCACCATGGCGTTCGCGGCGCGCGAACAGTTCCGCGTGCTCTTCCTCGACCGGCGCAACCACCTCATCGCCGACGAGGTGCAGGGCCGCGGCACCGTCGATCACACCCCGGTCTATCCCCGCGAGGTGGCGCGCCGGGCGCTGGAACTCTCCGCCACCGCCATCATCCTTGCCCACAACCACCCGTCCGGCGACCCGACTCCGTCGGCGGCCGATATCCGGATGACGCGCGAGATCGTCGACGTCCTCGATCCCCTCGGCATCGTCGTCCACGACCACGTGATCCTCGGGCGCGAGGGCCATGCGAGCTTCAAGGGCCTGAAGCTGATCTGACCCGGCGCCAGCGCGACGGGCCTGCGCGCTTGGCGTGAACACGCAGACGTTTTCTCTCTGCCCGCGTGTTTCACCAGAGACCGCGTGTCGGCGTGCGCCCGGCGTGTTAGCGTACGCTCCAAGGGGTCCGGCCGAGACCTCGAACGGCCTGCCGGCCCGCCCCTGGCGCGCCTCTTGCCTGGAACCTGGCGTTTAAGGGAGGCGCGTATGGCGCTCGCTGCGTTCGACGAGATGACCGGTTTGCCTGACGGGGCGCTCGACGACGCCGCCGTGCGCGAGGCCTACAGCAGCCTGAAGTCGTGGCTGGAGACCACGCCGCCGGAGCATTTCAACACCCGCCGCAGCCAGGCCGAGATGCTGTTTCGGCGCATCGGCATCACCTTCGCGGTCTACGGGGCCAACGAGTCCACCGAGCGGCTGATCCCGTTCGACATCATCCCCCGGGTCATCACCAAACCGGAATGGGGCTTCCTCGAGCGGGGCCTGAAGCAGCGCGTCACCGCCATCAACGCGTTCCTGAAGGACATCTACGGCGCGCAGGACTGCATCAAGGCCGGAATCATCCCGGCCGACCTCGTTTACCGCAACCCGCATTACCGCATGGAGATGCGCGCCTTCCGGGTGCCGCACGACCTCTACGTCCACATCGCCGGGATCGACATCGTCCGCACGGGCGAGAACGATTTCTTCGTGCTGGAGGACAATGCCCGCACGCCGTCCGGCGTCTCCTACATGCTGGAGAACCGCGAGGTGATGCTGCGGCTGTTTCCGGAACTGTTCTCGCGCCACCGCGTGGCGCCCGTCGAGAACTATCCCGATGCCCTGCTCGCCACCCTGCGGTCCCTGGCGCCGGCGAGCGCGACGCGCGACCCCACCGTCGCCCTCTTGACGCCCGGCCGCTACAATTCGGCCTTCTACGAGCACTCGTTCCTGGCCGACAAGCTCGGCGTCGACTTGGTGGAGGCGTCCGACCTCTTCACCAAGGACGACGTGGTCTACATGCGCACCACGGAAGGCCCGCGCCGGATCGACGTGCTCTATCGCCGCCTCGACGACGACTTCCTCGACCCCCTGGTCTTCCGCCCCGACTCGGTGCTGGGCGTGCCGGGGTTGATGAACGCCTACGAGCGCGGCACCGTGACCCTCGCCAACGCGGTGGGCACCGGCATCGCCGACGACAAGGCGGTCTACAGCTACATGCCGGAGATCGTGCGGTTCTTCACCGGCGAGGATCCGATCCTGCACAATGTGCCGACCTATCGCTGCCGCGAGAAGGACGCCTTCGCGTACGTCATGGACAACCTGAAGGACCTCGTGGTGAAGGAGGTCAATGGCTCGGGCGGCTACGGCATGCTCGTCGGCCCGCACGCGACCAAGCGCGAGATCGAGGAGTTCGGGCGCAAGCTCCGCTACGCGCCGGACGGGTTCATCGCCCAGCCGACTCTGGCGCTGTCCACCTGCCCCACCTTCGTCGCGTCCGGGGTGGCACCCCGCCACGTCGACCTGCGCCCCTTCGTCCTGTGCGGCTCCGACGAGATCCGCATCGTTCCGGGCGGCCTCACCCGCGTCGCCCTCAAGGAGGGTTCCCTCGTCGTCAACTCGAGCCAGGGCGGCGGCACCAAGGACACCTGGGTGCTCGACGCCTGACGGCGCGCCGTTCGCCGCCGGACCGGGCCTTCGCGGCCCGATCCGGTGGCGCCTTCCCGTATTCCTCCCTCAGCCCAACGGCCCCGTCGCGTCTCGCGGGTGTCCGGCGTCTCAACGGAAGCCCATGCTGTCCCGGACCGCAGACAACCTGTACTGGCTCTCGCGCTACGTCGAGCGGGCCGAGTTCGTCGCCCGCATCCTCGATGCGGCGCATCGGCTCGCGGCCCTGCCGTCGAGCTACGGCGGCGGCGAGACCAACGAATGGGCCTCGGCCCTGGCCTCCGCCGGAGACCCGGAGGTGTTCAAGCCCCTCTACGGCGGCGTAACCGAGGCCACGGTCTGCGACTTCCTGGCGTTCAGTCCGCACAATCCGTCCTCGATCCGCTCCTGCATCGAGACGGCCCGGGAGAACGCCCGCAGCGTCCGCACGGCCCTCACCACGGAGATGTGGGACGCCATCAACGGCGCGTGGCTGGAACTGCGCAACTACGAGGGGCGCGAGCTGAACCGCGACGAGTTCTCCCGCTTCCTCGAATGGGTGAAGGGCGTGTCCCTGGCCTTCGACGGCTCGGCCTACCGCACGATGCTGCGCAACGACGCCTACTGGTTCACGCGGCTCGGCACCGCCATCGAGCGGGCTGACAACACCGCCCGCATCCTCGACGTGAAATACCGCATCCTGCTGCCCGCCACGGAGCGGGTGGGGGGAAGCCTCGACTACTTCCAGTGGACCACGATCCTGCGCGAGGTCTCGGCCTTCAACGCCTATCACTGGGTCTACCGCGAGAGCGTGAAGCCCCTGCTGGTGGCCGATCTCCTCATCCTCAACCGGCAGATGCCGCGCTCCCTCGCCAATTGCTACGGCATGCTCGTGGAGAACCTCGACCTCATCGCCGACGCTTACGGCCGGCGCGGGGCGAGCCAGAGGTTGGCCAGCAACACCCTGGCGCGCCTCGAGGGCGAGAACATCAATCGGATCTTCACCTCGGGCCTGCACGAGTTCGTCACCGCCTTCATCGCCGAGAACAACCGCCTCGGCGCTGCGGTCATCGCGCAATATCTGGTGTAGGGGCTTTCGGGTCGGAACCCGCGAAAAGGTCGCCGCATGCGAATCCGCGTCTTTCACGAGACCAACTACACCTACGAGCAGCCGGCCCGGAACCTGATTCAGGTCCTGCGCCTGCGCCCCCGGGACCATGACGGGCAGTATGTCCGGCGCTGGCGCATCGAACCCTCCGTCGACGGGCGCATCAGCGAGCGCGAGGACGGCTTCGGCAACGTGGTGCACTGGTTCACCGCCGACGAACCGGCCGAGGCTCTGACCATCCGCGTCATCGGCGAGGTCGACACCAACGAGATGCACGGCGTGGTGCGCGGCACCGTCGAGCGCCTGCCCGACGAGTTCTACCTGCGCGATTCCGATCTTGCCCTGGCGAGCGAGCCGATCCAGGCCTTCGCCCAGGAGGTTCGCGGAGCCGGCGACGCCTCCGCCCTGCCCTGCCTGCACCGTCTCCTCGCCGCCGTGCACGACCGGGTGGTGTTCGAGCCGGGGCCGACGAGCGCCAGCACCACGGCGCCCCTGGCGTTCGAGGCGGAAAAAGGCGTCTGCCAGGACGTCGCCCACGTCTTCATCGCCGCCGCCCGCCACCTCGAGATTCCGGCGCGCTACGTCTCGGGCTACTTCCATCACGCCGACGGGATCGTCGGCCAGGAAGCGGGCCATGCCTGGGTCGAGGCCCTGGTTCCGAATCTCGGCTGGGTCGGCTTCGATCCGGCCCACGGCATCGCCACCACGGAGGCCCATGTCCGCGTCGCCGTCGGCCTGGATTACCGCGGCGCCGCCCCGATTCGCGGCAGCCGCATGGGTGGCGGCACGGAAACCCTCGACGTGACGCTCCGCGTCGAGCAAGCACAGGCGACGGTCCAGTCCTGATCCCCCGGGGTGATCGGACGTGAGGAAAGCTTGAGACGATGACCTACTGCGTCGGTGTCCTGGTGGAGGACGGCCTGGTGATGATCGCCGATACCCGCACGAATGCGGGCCTCGACGACATCTCCACCTACCGCAAGCTGCATCATTTCAACGTGCCGGGCGAGCGGGTGATGATGCTGGCTTCGGCCGGCAACCTCTCCATCACCCAATCGGTCCTCAGCCTGCTCTCGGAGGGCGTCGAGGGCGAGGCCGGCGAGCCGAAGATGCGCCTCGTCGAGGCGCCGACCATGTTCCAGGCGGCGCAGCTCGTGGGCCGGGCCATCCGCCGGGTGCGCGAGATCGAGAAGGCCGGCTTCGAGGCGGCGAATCTCCGCTTCTCCGTGTCGCTCCTGTTCGGCGGACAGATCGGCACGGACCCGATGAAGCTCTATCTCATCTATTCGGCCGGCAACTTCATCGAGTGCAGCGGCGACGCGCCGTTCCTGCAGATCGGCGAGCACAAGTACGGCAAGCCGATCCTGGACCGGGCGGTGAAGTACGAGACCGATCTCTACGACGCCCTCAAGGTCGGCCTCGTGTCGATGGACTCGACCATGCGGTCCAATCTCGGCGTCGGCCTGCCCATCGACATCGCGCTGGTGCGCCGCGACGCCCTCAACCTCGAGGTCAACCACCGCATTGAGGCCGGCGAGGGCTATTTCCACGATCTGCGCGAACGCTGGTCGGCGGCCCTGCGCGCCGCTCACCGGGCGATTCCGCGGCCGCCCTACGGCCCGGCCGACCCGAAATAGCTTTCTCGCCGTTCAAGTCCGTCGCCGGGCGAACAGTTGGATCGCTGTCGAGCACGGGTCCCCTCTCCTTCCAGGAGGGGGAGCCTGGCGCGCTCGCTCGACCCGAAGCGATCATCCGGACCTGAGATCAGCCCGAGAGCAGGGCGCGAAGCGTCGGTGCGGGATCGGGGCTGCGCATGAGATCGCCCATCACGGCGATCCCGGCGGCCCCCGCCGCCCGGCAGACGCTGGCCGTCGCCGGGGTGATGCCCCCGAGGGCGAGGACCGGCAGGCCGTGGACGCAGGCCGCCGCGATGGCCTCAGGACCGAGCGCCGGACCGTAGCCGGGCTTGCTTGCCGTGGCGAAGATCGGGCTCAGGGTGGCGTAGTCCGCGCCGTATCGCGCCGCCGCCGCGACCTCCGCCACGGAATGGGCCGAGACGCCGACGAGTCCGTCGGGCAGGAGTCGGCGCGCCTCCTCGATCCCGGCGGGTGGCGTGCCGCCGGGCAGGTGAACGCCATCGGCCCCGAGGTGGGCGGCCAGGGCGGCGTCGCCGCCGAGGGTGAAGGCCGCCCCCCGGGTATGGGTCCGTTCCAGCACCGCGCGGGCCAGGACCGCGCGGGGCTCCGGCGCCATGTCGCGCTCGCGGAACCACACCCAACGGGCGCCCTCCGCCAACAGGGTATCGATGCGGGCGAGGAGAGCGATGTTTCGGGACTCGAATTTACCGAACCCATCATTTGCATTGCCGGTCGCGAAGTCGGGTCGATGACCCGATCGAGCCTCGACGGGCTTCCTCTTCTGGAAGGAGAGGGTTGGGGTGAGGTGTGGTCCCTCTTCGGACAAATCACACAGCTCACCCTGGCCCTCTCCGGGAAGGTGTGGGGACCCGTGCTGTCCGGGCGGTCGGGCGAGAGGGTTGCCTTTCGAAGCGGGACACCCACCGTCGCCGTTGCCCGCATCGTGTGCGACGGGGGCAACGGACGCCCGGTCCGTCACCACCAGCAGCCACGACGGCAGCGGCCTCAAGAGCCGACGAGGCCGAGCTGAGGACTCGACGGCTCGGCCCGGCCCCGCCTCGGGATGCGGCCGGCCCGGTGCGCGAGGCGGCCGGCTTCCACGGCGTGGCCCATGGCGCGGGCCATGCGCACGGGGTCGTCGGCCTTGGCCACCGCCGTGTTGAGGAGGCAGCCCGCGGCCCCCAGTTCCATGGCGATCACGGCGTCCGAGGCCGTTCCGATGCCGGCGTCGACGATGACGGGGACGGGCGAGCGCCGGCAGATGAGTTCGAGGTTGGCGGGGTTGGCCACCCCCATGCCCGAGCCGATGAGCGAGCCCATGGGCATCACGGCGGCGCAGCCGAGATCGGCCAGCCGCTGGCACACCACCGGATCGTCGTTGCAGTAGGGCAGCACCGTGAACCCGTCGTCAACGAGGTGGCGGCAGGCTTCGAGCAGCTCGGCGACGTCGGGATAGAGCGTCTCGCGGTCGCCGATGACCTCGACCTTGATCCAGGTGGTGTCGAGGGCCTCGCGGGCGAGTTCGGCGGTCATGATCGCGTCGCGCGCCGTCTCGCAGCCGGCGGTGTTGGGCAGGAAGCGGTAGCCCTTGAGCTTCTGCACCGTGTCCGAGCCGTGGCCCTGGAGCGAGACGCGGCGGATGGACGCCGTGACCACCTCCGCGCCCGAGGCCGCCACGGACTCGGCCATGATGCTTTGCGTCGGATAACCGGCGGTGCCGATGAACAGACGCGAGGCGAGGGTCACGCCGGCGATGACGAGGGCATCGTCGTGCCGATCGTCTTGGGGTTCGGTCATGGCGTCAGCCTCCCTGCATGGCGCGGACGATCTCCACGCGATCGCCGTCGTTGAGTGGGGTCGCGGCCCAGTCGCGGCGGCGGATCACCGCGCCGTTGAGGGCGATGGCGATGCCCTGCGGACCTTCGATCCCGGTCTCTTCGGCCTCGCGGCGGAACAGGGTGTCGAGGTCCGGCGCGTCGCTCTCGTGCGGGCGTCCGTTGAGGACGAGTTTCATGCCGACGCCCTCTGGGTCACGGGGGCGAAGCGGGCGCGGCCGAAGGCACGGGCGTAGTCCGGCAGGGTGCCGTCGGCGAGGAGGCCGGCCACGGCCTCGGCGGTGGCCGGCGCCAGGAGGTAGCCGTTGCGGTGGTGGCCCGTCGCCACCACGAGGCCGGGGGCCAGGGTGTCGATGATCGGTGCGTCGTCGTCCGAGGTCGGGCGGTAGCCGCTCCACACGGCCTCGACCGCCATCTCCTCGATGCCCGGCAGGACGCGGTGCGCTCCCTCCAACAGGGCGTAGAGCCCGCCCGCCGTGACGCCGGGGGTGAAACCGCAATCCTCCACCGTGGCGCCGACGATGAGATGGCCGTCGCTCTTCGGGGCCATGTGGACCTGCTCGGTCCAGACCATATGGCTCAGCGTCCCCGTGCGGGCCGTGGTGCGTAGCGCCAGGGACTGGCCCTTGAGCGGCCGCACCGGCAGGCCGAGGTGATCCGGCAGGAGGCCCGCCTGCCCGCTCCAGGCCCCGGCGGCGAGGATCACCGTCTCGGCGGCGATCCGGCCCTGGGCGGTCGCCAGGCCCGTGACCCGGCCGCCCGCCCAGTCGAGGGCCTCGACGGGACACGCTTCCACCAGAGTGACGCCCGCCCCCTCGCAGGCACGCACGAGGGCGGCCATCACGCAGGCGGGATCGACCTGATGATCGTGGGGGCAGAACAGGCCGGCGGTGACGGCCGGGCGCAGGGCCGGCTCCCGGGCGCGCACCTGCGACCCGCTGAGCCACGTGGCGTCGAGGCCGGAGCGGACCTGCAGGTCGTGGCGGAAGCGCAGGCGCTCGACCTCGTCACGGCCGATGGCGAGCACCAAGGTGCCTTCCTCCCGGTAGTCGATGTTGAGGCCGGACGCGGCCTGGAGCGCATCGCGGAACTCCGGCCAGCGGGCGAGGCTCGCGAGCGCCAGGGGCAGGAGGGGATCGGAGCCGGGTTCGTGCTCGGCGGTGGGGGCCAGCATGCCGGTGGCGGCCAGACTCGCCCCCGCCCCCACGGTCTCGCGCTCGACCACCGTCACGGTGCGTCCCCCCCGCGCGAGGTGCCAGGCGATGGACAGACCGATGAGGCCGCCGCCGACCACCACCACGTCGCTGCGCGCCGGCAGGGCGGAGGGCGCGCGCGGGGCGGCGGGCGAGCGCCTCAGGTCGATGGGTCGGGTGGGGCTCGGGGCCAAGGCAACCTCCGCGACGGGCGCTCGGGGTTGGCGGGCCTGTGCGCGTCGGTTGCGCAAAGTGCCGGGTCCTCGCGGAACGCGGCGGTCCAATCCCTACGCCGGTATGAACCGGTTCAGGTTCGAAGGATTTCCGCGCCGCCGCCCGGCATCGGGCGACTCATCGGTTTCTCAGCCCCTTGCCGGGGATCTCCCTTGAACACCCCCGATGTGGGCCCGGATGGCGCCGGGGTCAACACCCGCCGGTCCGGCTCAGGCCGTCGTGGGCGGGCGGCCGGGGCGAAACACGCCCATGGGCTCGGTAAAGCCGTCGAGGGGATGGGTTCCGAGGGAAACGGGGTCGCCCCACAGGAAGTCCACGAACGGCTTCGACATGAGGAGCGGTTCGCCCAGCGTCCGGTTGAGGCGGGCAAGGCGGCTCGCGAGGTTCACGTCGCGGCCGATGACGGTGAAGTCGAGGCGCGCGCCCGAGCCGACATTGCCGTAGGCGGCCTCGCCGTGGTGGAGGGCGATGCCCGCCGCCACGGGCTGGGCGAAATGCCCGAGGGCGTTGGCCTCGTCGAGGGCCGCCAGCGCGCTCTGGGCCGCCGTCAGCGCCCCCTTGGCGGCGCCGCCGAGGTCGTCGCCGCGTTCGCGGAAGATCGCGAGAAGGCCGTCGCCGAGGTACTTCAGCACCTCGCCGCCCTCGCGCTCGATGGCCGGCACGAGGCAGTCGAAGAAGATGTTGAGGAGGTCCACGGCCTCCTCCGGGGTCATCTCGGCGGAGATGCGGGTGTAGTCGCGCATGTCGGCGAACAGAATCGCCGAACGGATGCGCTGAACGTGGCCGCGCCGGATCGAACCCGCCAGGATCGCCTTGTGCGGCTCGTCGCCGACATAGATCCGCAGAACGTGGTCGAGCTGCTTGTTGATGCTGCGCATCTCCATCACGGCGGCGAGCGTCGGGATGACGAAGCGCAGGATCGCCACGTCCTCGTCGCGAAACCCTTCCTCGCTGCGCGTCGCGAAAGTGATGCCGTTGCGGGTGCCGTTGGTGAAGAACAGGGGTGCCACGATGTAGTGGCGGTAGCCCTCGGCCTTGAGGTCGGGGATCACCGCGAAGGCGGCGTCGGGCGTCTCGGCGAGGTCGAGGATCAGCCACTCCCCGGTCTCGTGGACGGTCTGGAACGGGCTCTCGCGATAGGCCTTGTCGGACGCCTCCCCGTGCGGGAACAGCCGCACCGTCGAGCCAGTCTCCCGGGTCCAGAACCGGCCGACCCCGGAATACTCGGAGTGCAGGGCGTCGATGGCCGTGGTCGCGCGGTCAACGGGGACGCCGAGGTCGATGAGGCGTTCGGCGAGGCCCGCCAGCAGGTCCTCGGCGTTGGGCATCCGCGCGCCCTCGCTGAGCAGCCAGTCGCGCAGGGCCACGCATTGCTGCAGGGCGCCGAAGGGCACGTCGTTGGCCTCGGAGCCATCGGCTTCGGCGGTGGGCGCGGATTGGGGCGGACCGCGATCGAGCATGAGGCCTCGGTGAGTCACAGGGCCGGGCGGGCCGCCGGGTCTTCTGCATCGCCCGCGAACCGGGGTCGGATCATGGCGTCGATCGGTCTCGTGGGCGAGCCCTCCGCGGCGCCATGGTGCCGCGAAGGGTCTTGGGTGGGGGTCTTCAGTTGTCGAGGAAGCTGCGGAGCTTGCGCGACCGGCTCGGGTGCTTGAGCTTGCGTAGGGCCTTCGCCTCGATCTGACGGATGCGCTCGCGGGTCACCGAGAACTGCTGGCCGACCTCCTCGAGGGTGTGGTCGGTGTTCATGCCGATGCCGAAGCGCATGCGCAGGACGCGCTCTTCACGGGGCGTGAGCGAGGCCAGCACCCGGGTCGTGGTCTCGCGGAGATTGCTCTGGATCGCCGCGTCGATGGGCAGGACGACGTTCTTGTCCTCGATGAAGTCGCCGAGGTGGCTGTCCTCCTCGTCGCCGATGGGCGTCTCGAGGGAGATCGGCTCCTTGGCGATTTTCAGCACCTTGCGCACCTTCTCCAGGGGCATGGCCAGCTTCTCGGCCAACTCCTCCGGAGTGGGTTCACGCCCGATCTCGTGCAGCATCTGACGCGAAGTACGGACGATCTTGTTGATCGTCTCGATCATGTGCACCGGGATGCGGATGGTGCGGGCCTGATCGGCGATGGAGCGGGTGATCGCCTGCCGGATCCACCACGTGGCGTAGGTCGAGAACTTGTAGCCGCGGCGGTACTCGAACTTGTCGACCGCCTTCATCAGGCCGATGTTGCCCTCCTGGATGAGGTCCAGGAACTGCAGGCCGCGGTTGGTGTACTTCTTGGCGATGGAGATCACGAGACGGAGGTTCGCCTCGATCATCTCCTTCTTGGCCTGACGGGCTTCGCGCTCGCCCTTCTGGACCATGTTGACGATCTTGCGATACTCGCCGATCTCGAGGCCGGTCTCGGAGGCCAGCGTCAGGATCTGCTCGCGCAGACGCACCACCTCCTTCTGACCCTTCTCGACGAGGTTCTTCCAGCCGCGCCCGCCAAGGGTGCCGACACGCTCCATCCAGTTCGGATCGAGTTCCCAGCCCTGGTAATGACGCAGGAACTCGTCGCGGGCGACACCGTGGGTCTCGGCGTAGCGCATCAGGCGCCCCTCGTGGGAGATGAGGCGCTTGTTGATGTCGTAGAGCTGCTCGACCAGGGCCTCGATGCGGTTGGCATTGAGGGAGAGCGACTTCACGTCGGTGACGACGATGTCCTTCAGCTCGTCGCGCTTGGCGCTCTGCGCGTCCGTGAGCGCGCCGCCGCCGGCCTTCACCTCGGCATACTCGCTCTGGATCTTGCGCAGCTTCTTATAGTTGTTGGCGATGTTGTCGAACGTCTCGAGGACGCGCGGCTTGATCTCGGTCTCCATGGCCGCCAGGGAGACGTTGTTCTCCATGTCGTCCTCGTCGTCGCCTTCGGGCGCCGCCGGCGTGTCGCCCTCGCCGTCTTCCGTTTCCTCGGCGCCCTCCGCGATCTGCATCGCGTTCTTGGCGTCGGGACCCGCATAGGTGGCCTCGAGGTCGATGATCTCGCGCAGGAGCACCCGGCCGTCGACGAGTTCGTCGCGCCAGATGATGATGGCCTGGAAGGTGAGCGGGCTCTCGCACAGGCCGGCGATCATCGCCTCGCGGCCCGCCTCGATGCGCTTGGCGATGGCGATCTCGCCCTCGCGCGACAGGAGCTCCACGGAGCCCATCTCGCGCAGGTACATGCGCACGGGATCGTCCGTGCGGTCGGTGGGCTCCTTGGCCGTGGTCTCGCGGACCGCCGGGGCCTTGGTCGGCGCGATCTCGGCGACCTCGGTCCCCTCGGCGCCGTCCTCGTCGTCGCCGGCCTCGCCGTTGGCCTTGGCCTCCGTCGTCTCCTCGGTCTCCTCCGCCTCGACGACGTTGATGCCCATCTCGGAGAGCTGGGACAGCACGTCCTCGATCTGGTCGGGATCGGACTGGCCGTCGGGCAGGACCTCGTTGATTTCCTCGTAGGTGATGTAGCCGCGTTTCTTCGCCAGCTTCACCATCCGCTTGACGGAGGCATCCGTCAGATCGAGGAGCGGCCCGTCCGTCTGTGCCTCGGGGGCAGCATCGGTCTCGTCCCGTTCCGTTGCCTTCGTCGCCATGATCCGCCTATGGTTGTCGTAGCCGTGTCGCGCGGGAGCGTGTCGCCCACTCCGCGTCGTCGACGCTGCAATACATATGGTGTGCGGAGCGCCGGAAAGCGCCCGCGTCGATCTCAGATTCCGGTATGCAAGCGAGACGCTTGACCGAATGTTAACCATGCGCCGTTTCCGACGCGCGAATTTGGTGGCCTTGAGGACCTAGCCCGCCGCCTCGTCCGCGGCCGGCTCGTCCTCTTCCGCTCCGGCGACAACGGCCATACGTTGCTTCACGTCACACAGCCAAGCGAAGTTCGCCTCCGTGAAATCCTCCGCGAGCGCCCGTTCGGCGAGGCGAAGTTCGCTATTTAGCGCGCCCGACTTGCGGTGCAAGATCACGGCCTGCCCCAACGCATCTTCGAGACGCATAGGATCGGCATGCGCGTCAAGGGCTTTCGGATCCTTCCGGCGCCCGAGGGCGCAGACGCGCTCGGCCGCCGCCGTCAATCGGGCGCGCTCCAGCCGCGCGGCCAGAACCGTCGCGTCGATGGGCGCCGCATCCGCGACGGTATCGAGGAGAAACGTCTGAATCACCCGCGCATCCTCGGTCTCGAAATCGAGTTCGGAGAACGGCTCCGCCCAGTCATCGAGGAGGGCGGGATGCGTGAGGAGGGTGCCGACGATCATTCCCTCCCGCAGGGCCTGCGCCCCGGTGAAGCCGGCCGATTGCGCCAGATGGTTGCTGGCCTTGCCGTGAAACACCGGCGACGGCGGCGGATCGCCGGGGCGCGGCGCACGCTGGAAGGCCGGGCGGTTTGCGCCACCCTGGCGCGGTTCCCACGGCCCCCGGCGGCCTTGGGCCCCCTGCGGGGACAGGGCGCGCAGGCGCCCCTCGATCTCGTCGCGGTAGAAGCCCCGCACGGTCTCGTCGCGGATGCCGCCCACGAGTTCGCGCAGGGTCTTGGCGAGGCCCGCGCGGCGCTCGGGGGTGTCGAGGGGGGCGCCCTCGGTGGCGCGCGACCACAGGACCTCGACGAGGGGGCGGGCCCCGTCGAGCACCCGGTCGATGGCGGCCTTGCCCTCGGAGCGCAGCAGATCGTCCGGGTCCTGTCCCTCGGGCAGCATGGCGAAGCGCAGCGACTTGCCCGGCGTCAGCCCGGGCAGGGCGACGTCCAGCGCCCGGAACGCGGCGCGCTGGCCCGCGCCGTCGCCGTCGAAGCACAGGATCGGCTCGTCGCCGTGGCGCCAGAGCAGTGCCACCTGCTCCTCCGTCAGCGCCGTGCCGAGGCCCGCCACGGCGTTGGGATGCCCGGCGAGCGTCATGGCGATGACGTCGACGTAGCCCTCCACGGCGATGATGGTGCCGCGATCATGGGCGGCCTTGCGGGCACCGTGGAGGTTGTAGAGCAGCTGCCCCTTGTGAAAGAGCGGCGTCTCGGGCGAATTCATGTACTTCGCCTTGGCGTCCTTCTGCATCGCCCGGCCGCCGAAGGCGATGACCCGCCCCCGCGTGTCGGTGATGGGAAACATCACCCGGTCGCGAAACTTGTCGTACGGGACCTTGATGTCGTCGCCGGTCACCAGCAGGCCGAGTTCGGCCATCATCTCCTTCGGGACGTCTCTGGCGGCGAGATGATCGCGCAGGGCATAGCGGTCGTTCGGCGCGTAGCCGAGGCGGAAGCGCGCCCGGGTGTCGAGACCGAGCTGGCGCCCGTCGAGATACGCCCGGGCTTCGATCCCGGCCCGGCCCGTGAGCTGCGCCTCGTAGAAGGCGGCCGCCATTTCCATCACCTCGAGGGCGCCGGCGCGCTTCGTCTCCATCTCGCGGGTGTCGGCGCTCGGGGTGGGCAGGCTCACCCCCGCCTCCGAGGCGAGCCGCTCGACGGCCTCGGGGAAGCTCAGGCCCTCCGTCTCCATGAGGAAGGTGAAGACGTCGCCGTGCTTGCCCGACGAGAAGCAGTGATAGAACTGCTTCTGGTCGTTGACGTAGAAGGACGGCGACTTCTCCGCGTTGAATGGCGACAGGCCGCGCCACTCGCGCCCGGCCTTCTTCAGCCGGACGCGCCGCCCGACCACGTCGGAGGCGGGCAGGCGCGCGCGGATCTCTTCGAGGATATGGGGCGGATAACGCATGGGACCTCTGCGGCCGCCCACTCTAGCCCAGGGGGCTTAAGGAGTCCCGAACCGGGCGATCGGCGTCGCCCGGTTCCGCCTTCGCACCCATCGGAACGGATCAGGCCGCCCGGATCTCGCCGAGGAAGCCGTCGATGTCGCGTTTGACGTTCAGGGACTGGGCCGCCACTTCGCCCGCGGCGGCCAGGACCTGCGAGGCGGCGAGGCCGGTCTGATCGGCCGAGCTGAGGACACGGGCGACGTTGGCGGAGACGTCCTGGGTGCCGTGGGCGGCCTCGCTGGCGTTGCGTGAGATCTCGCTGGTGGCGGCGGTCTGCTGCACCACCGTCTCGGCGATCAGGCCGCTGATCTCGTTCATTGTCGCGATGGTGTGGGCGATCTGCCGGATCGCCGCGCTCGCCCGCTCCGTGCCGGCCTGGATCGCGACGATTTGGCCGCCGATCTCTTCCGTCGCGCGCCCGGTCTGGGTCGCGAGTTCCTTCACCTCGGCGGCGACGACGGCGAAGCCGCGTCCCGCCTCCCCGGCCCGGGCCGCCTCGATGGTAGCGTTGAGCGCCAGGAGGTTCGTCTGGCTGGCGATGGCGGCGATCGTCGTCACCGCCGCTCCGATCTGGTTGGCGGCAGCACCCAGGCTCGTCATCGCGGTGTTCGTGGCCTCCGCCTCGCGGGCGGCTTCGATCGCGACCTTGCGGGAATGAAGCACCTGACGCTCGACCTCCTGAAGAGAGGAGACCATCTCTTCGGCCGCCGCCGCCACGGTCTGGACGTTGGCGGAGGTTTCCTCGGCGGCGGTGCTCGATGCGACGGCCTGGCTGTTGGTGCTGCCGGCGACCTGGCTCATGGACCGGGCCGTGGCGTCGAGTTCCGCCGTCGCGGACGAAACGATCGCGAAGGAACCGGCGACCTTCTCCTGGAAGCTCCGCACGAGCTGGTCGACACGGTCGGCGCGGCGCTGCCGGGCACTCTGCTGGTTCGCCTGGTCCGCCTCCAGTTCGTCGCGGGCGATGGCGTTCCGCCGGAAAACCTCTACCGCCTTGGCCATCTCGCCCATCTCATCCACGGCGTCCTGGGAGGGAACCGTCAGGGCCGTCTCGCCCGCCGCGAGGCGGCTCATGGCCTGGGTCATGCCGGCGATTTGCCGGATGATGCTGCGCGCGATGAGGACCGCGCCGGCGACGCCGATGACGAGGATCAGCGCGAGCAGCCCGGACTGGACCGTGCGTGCCATCGACATCGTGCTCCGGCCCTGGGCGATGATCTCCTCGACGGCATCCTTGAGCTTGCCGCGGGTCAGCAGGCCTGTCTGGTAGATGGCGTTGGCCTTGCTCTTGAGAGTGCGCTCGAAGAGCTCCTCGCTCTCCACCATGGCGCCCGAGGCGGCCTTGAAGCTCGCATCGAGGTTCTTCAACGCCTCCTCGACGGCCTGCACGCCCTGGCGCTGGGCCGCCGAGAGGGGGGCGGTCTTGAGGGTGTTGACGGCGGTCTCGGCGTTCGCGAACGCCGTCGCCGACAGGCCCCGACCCTTCGGATCGCGGGTCGCCAGGAAGCGCCAGTTCATGACGCGGAACAGGAGGACGGTCCGCTCGACCTCCGCGGCCGGCGGCGCCAGCACGGATGCGTTCTCACTGGAGCGGAGCTGGGTCGCGAGGGCCGTGGCGGCCTGTGTCAGCTGGTCGCCCCGCGCGAACACACCAGCCTTGTTGTCGCGGATCCGCGTACCGAGTTCGATGAGGGCCGGCACCTGTGCGCCCAATTCGTCGGATTGCGTGCGAAGCTGGGCATAGAGTGCGCGCCGCTCCTCGCTGATCGCCGTGTTGTGAAGCTCGTTCGCCAGAGCACGCATCTCGCTCAGGCTCGCCTTCATGCCGGCCGTGATTTCCGGTGTCGGATTCGTCCGGTAGTCGCTGCTCTGAGCGATAAAGCGCTCGGTCAGAGCATTGAAGGTATAGAGGTTGAGCGCGTTGCGCTCGATCCGGTCCTTGAG
>Ga0182232_1000036_pt1 | contig 46328 bp, 54 predicted proteins | sample G6R1MG_30_FD_155484 | JGI IMG/M metagenome (GOLD analysis project Ga0182232, IMG submission 155484) | Phyllosphere microbial comminities from miscanthus, Michigan, USA - G6R3_NF_07NOV2016_LD2 MG | ecosystem: Host-associated > Plants > Phyllosphere > Phylloplane/Leaf | place: USA: Michigan... | reverse complement strand
CGACATGATTTTCGTAGCAGTGGATCGGTTCGTTTGCAGGTCGGTCGATAGCAATTGCGAAGCTGTCGTTGTTAGTTCGGAAGTTGTCAAACGCATTGTGATGGTAGTGGCTCAACGGGCCATTTGTGTTGATGATGTCGCACGGCACGGAGCCATTGTTGTTGGCGTTGAAGTAGCAGTTAAATATATGCCAGGACGCGTTATTACCCTGCTTGAAACAGCGCCCGTTCCCGGTGTGGTAGAAGGCGACGCCCGAAATACTGCCATCGGTGCCGGTCGCGACAAAGGTGTCGACGTTCGCCGTGGTGCGGATGATGACTTTGCGGTTCAGGCCGTGCCCAGGCCGGAAAATCGTAGAGAACCCCGGCAGCGTCACCGTGGTGTTGATGATGTAGTCGCCGTCAGACGGCGTGATCGTCTTTCCGGTATTGGCTGCGGCCTGCCACGCAGCGCTGTCGTCGGTCACGCCGTCGCCCTTGGCGCCGTAGGCTTTCGGGTCCACCGAGCCGTTCGAGCCGATAGCCGCGAACCGCGCATCGTCACCCGCTGCGTACGTGCCGGCCGTGACGCCGAATGCGATGCCAAGGGCGGCACGTGCCTGCGCGGCTGTGCCGGTCAGGACAGAGCGGCCGGAAGTGCTGCTATCGCTGATCTGCGAAGCTGTTACCGTAGACGGCGCGCCGCCGCCGCCAGAACCGATACGCGGGTCATCATAGGCCGCGACGCCGCCCGAGACGCCGACGTTCAGGCGAGCCGCCGTCCCGAGTTCGAGTGCCGTTCGCGCGTCTGCCGGCAGGCTGGTGAGGATCGCTCGCCCGGATACCGTGCTGTCGATGATCTGCGATGCGGTGATTGGTCCACCAGAACCGCCGCCGCCAAGCTCGCGCAGAAGTTCGATCAGGAGAAGTCGGAAAGCCTGCTGCTGCGGAGAACGGCCAAGACCATCGTTCGTCTGGCGCTTGATCGCCGGCTGCGTGGTCTGATCCGTGAAACGCGACATCTCGCCCCCAACTGCGGCGTGTCGCGCTGTCCCCCTAGACGCTCGGCCGATATACCGCGTCTTCCGTGTCCTGCATAGGCTCGCGGTGGAACTCCGCACGGGTCTTCTTTACCTCGCGCGGCCCGACCGGCATGGCAAACGTGAGCGCCAGGGCGTCGGCGCGATCCGGCGAGGCGTGGCCGCCGCCCGTCGTGCCCTCGCGCTTGCGCATGTCGTCCTTGCTTTCGAGCATGATCGCGTTCTTCACGTCGTGGTAGAAGTATTCGCGTGTTGTGAGTTGCACCTGCAGAATGTCATCGTCAGGTAATGCTCCGTTGCCTTCAATCCATTCCCTCGTACACCCATACATATATGAGCCACGGTTGACGTATTTAGTCGACGGCGAGCGCCCTCCGAAATAGATCGGCACAACACCCGGAACGTTGAGTTGTTCAAGGCGCTCCGGTACTCCGGCCCCCACTCCGCCACCGTCAATGAATATCGCATCGGGCATGTCCACAAGTGCGAGTTCTGCAATCTTGCCGGCGACGAACATCAGCCAATCTTTGCGACCACCTTCCGGACGCATGATGACAGGCGGTAGTGTACGCGCATCGTTACCACGTCGCCGATAAATAACGGTCTCATCCCCTCCCGTATGACCGATGTCAACGCCGTAAATAAGAGGGTCTGTGATGTTCGATAGTGGCTCGCGCTTGCGCGCAGACTCAACATCTTCCGTCGCAATGAACTGGTCCGTGGCCTGCCGGGGAAACTCACCACGTATCTTGACGCGAATATAGTCGCTGTCTTCGCCATAGGTCTCCACGTCCTCCGCGAGCTTGCCTTTATTCGGGATGCGAGCCTCGCGACTGTCCACCTTGAAGCAGCGGTACAGGCGCCGGATTTTGCTGTTCATGTGCGTGTCGTAGAAATACCCGCTGTTTCGCGTGGCATTCCCGAACAGGAACTGCATCGGTTCGCCGTCCGTCAGACCGCCGTCTTGCGTCTCGAAAATGTTGCGCTCGATCGCGCTCGCCTCGTCGTTGATGTAGTAGGACGTGCTGTCCACCGCGTGCTGGCCGGCAAAAGCCTCGGGGGTCTCCTTCCGCCACGGGATCGCGTCACACCGCCATGTGCCGGGATGCTGCCTGTGGACGCGGCGCAGGTTGCCCTTGGATGCCGAGAAGTTGAACCAGCGTTGGGTCAGGCCGCGCTTGTGCCACTTGCCGATCTCGGACCACGTTTTGGTCTCAAGCTGCGGCGACGAGTTCGCGGTTACGATGCCCTTGGAATGGGGCCGGGTGGATTGGATGAAGTCAACGATCCAGGCCACGAGGCCGCTCTTACCAACGCCGTGACCAGCGCGTGTCGAATACCGCATGGGCAGCACTGAACGGGAGCCGTCGAACCCACGTTTGCGGATATCCTCACCCCACTCGGCGAGGAAATCGACCTGCCAAACGTCGGGACCTGGGTGATGCAGTAAGTCACCTTCGCCCCACCCATAGTTGTAGAGAACGAACCCGAGGGGATTATCCCACAGGTCCGCCATGTCGATTGCGAGATCGTGGTCGGATAGCTCGCTCACTCGCGCGGCGTGCCGTCTGCCTGACGCGTGATCGCGACGTTAGCCCACATCGCGTTCGAGCGGTGCGACCGGATCACGAACGTCTTATCGGGTCCGTCCGGAAGTTCGGCGTCGAGGACATCGTTGAATGCCTTTGCCGCCGCGCGGACGCGAGCCATAGTCTCCATCTGCTCGTCGGTCGGCTTCAGATACTCGTACGTCGAGGCGTGGGTCTTCATCTCAGTGCCCTTACCTTGCATAATCGCGCATCACGCGCTCGTTCAGTTCCATCGCCCGGCGCGTGCCGAACGAGCCGTCCGCGTTCCGGGGGATCGGCGCGCCCAGGCCCTCGAGGCGCCCGTCGTATCGCTGCGTCACGGGGATGCCGTGCCGGTCGAAGCCGTCCACCTCGAACGCGAACGTGAGCGCGAGTTCGGGACCCGAGACCTGCTTGCCGTTCACCCCGAACCACTGCTTGATGTGGACGGTCTGGACCTTGCCGTCAGGACCCTCGAACAGGACCATGCCGCCAGTCGTGTCGATGGCGAGGATCGTGCCGCCTTCGGAGACGATCATAGGTCATCACCGTCGAGCGTGCGGGCTTCTTCCTCAAGGGCCGCCTGAAGAAGACCGGCCGGCGTCAGGCCATCGGCAAGAGCTTCCGCGACAATCTCGGCTATCTGGTTTTTGAAATCCTGTAACGTCATCAGTTCCCCTCCACTGGCGGCAACCCCGCTGCCGCTCGTCTACGCGCCCGTAGCACGTCGGCCACGTCCACCGTGACCGCAACCTGCGTGTCGCCCGAGATCATCTTATGGATTTGCGCGAGCTTTCCAAGGGCCTCGACCTTGGGCCACAGGTGCGCCTCCATCTTCAGGACCGCCTTCGGATTGTCCGGGTCGTCGCCGGGCTTGTGCTCGATCTCGCACTTGAACGACTTCAGGCCGGCAAGGGTCACGTCGTCCGCGTCGCTCAGGTCGAGATACGCCGTGCCGTCCTCCTGGATGCGCATCACGGCCCCGAGAGTGGCGAACGCGACCTTGGCAAGCTCCTCCTCGATCTTGGCCGGCGTGACCTGCAGGCGCTCCATCCGACGCGCCGTAAGGGCCGCGATCACGGTCCGCACACGCTCGCGCTTCAGCATCTGGGGCGCCGTGGCTGCGGCGCGCTCGACGCCGGTTTCACGCAGGGCCCGCGTCGCCGACCGGGTCCGCATGTAGGCCATGACGAACAGGCGCTCCGTCTCGGACAAGTCGGTCAGCTGGACGTCGAGGAGTTCTTCGGCCTCGATGTTGGCGAGCGGGCTGGTCATGGACGCGGTGCTCGCGATGTGATGGCGGCGACGATGCCGATAACGCATGTGCTGACGGACGATGCCACGCTCATGATGATGATGCCAAGCCAGAACGTGGTCCATGGGTTGGACGATAGAGCGGTCATGAAATCGATCATGCGATGCAGTCCCAAGTGACGACGGTCGAGGGTGTGGCCAGGATCGTAACCCATCCCGTCTCAGCATCCTCACCGACGAGTGAGGCCCGGTGATACGTGCGGCGGAACTCAGCGTTCGCCGAAGATACCGTAACCGTTCCATCGGCGTGTCGCGCGATCACGTCTTCCGGCTTGATGTTCAAATGGCCGCGCGGAATGAACGGCTTCTTTACCGGCTCACGCGACGACTTCGCCAGCGGTGTGGATCTCTCGAACGCCATGGTTTCCCCCTCGGAAATGAAAGAGCCCCGGCGCGTCCAAACGCATTTCCGGGGCTCGATGAAAAGACCTGACCTTTTGCAGCGCCACCACAGCGTTCCTGTGTCAGGTCGTGACCTTCCCAATCTACACACCGTCGCGCGCAAAGAAAAGCCCCGCCGGTGAGGGCGGGGCGAGGTGATCCAGGGAGGAAGGCGCAGGCGTATCACCCTCGCCAGGATGGGGCAAGCTCACCGAGAGACGACACACACCGGCATGAACACGCCGCGAACCATGACTTGGTTTGGGCCGCATGTCGGAAGTGTGACGACGAACAGTGCCGCGACGAAGATCGCAAACGCAAGAGCGATGCCCCCAACGAAATCTGGTCTCATCTCCACTTCTCCCCCAATTCAAACGACTGCCCTGACGCCTCACGCGCGACGAGGATGCCCTTGCCGACGAGACGCTCGGCCACAGACGCACGGATGCGCCTGAGATTGTCGCTGTAGTGCCAGATCACGCCGCGCTTGGTGTTGAGCTTCATGACACAAGCGCTCGTGGCGCGCAGGCGGTCGATTACGTCGTTCGAGCCGACGAGGCCGGACACGACGGCGGTTTCTCCGAGGCGGGTCATGCGATGTCCCTCGGATCTCTGCCGTAGCACTTCACTATTTTACGACACACCTCGGGCATATCCTCCCACGCCCTGCGGTTCCGAGGACCCATGTACCGCTTCGGCGCGCCCTCAGGCTTGAGGCGGACGTGGATGCGGAATGCGGCGCGATAGCCCTGAAACTGCTCAGCGCCACGCCGCGACTTGAACTTGCCGCCAATTTTGAACACCCCATCCGCCTCGGGGTAGTAGTTCGCCCACCACTCGCGCATCTCAGTCATCGGTCGCTCCAGCTATAGCCGCAATCACAGCAGAGGCTATTGCCTCGATATCAATGGCCCCATCTACGTCAATAAATCTTTTGCCCTGATATTTATATTCTTGCGTGCTATAAGTATCCTCAAACGACATAATTGTTTCTGCAATGGCATCAGAAGCAGACTTAAGCATTTCTGTCTCAGTCACAGGCCCCTCCATACGTCTCGCGGTCCCTGGCCCGCTGCATCAGGTCGATCATCGGCTTGAGGCCGGCAGGGGTGTTGAGCGGCCCTGGCTGGCTTGGGAAGGGGCGGGAGCGGCGGCGCGAGAGTTCGCAGAACTCGTCCACGCTATGGGCCTGCGGAGGCACAAGATCGTGCAGGACGACACGGCCCCTGTTCCGCCGCTCCCACACCACCGGACGCGACCACACGGCCATCACTTGCTCGCCTCGATCAGGAGTTCGCCGAGGACCACGACGAGCCCTCCAAAAGCGCCGCCAACGACGGCCAATCCAATCCTGTTCATCATCCCATCCCCCTCCATCAACCCACCCACCACACCACAAACTTGACGAAGGATCAACAGGACTGATTTCCCAGACCGTCCGGTCGGTATGTAATAAGTGAGAAATTTTCCCACATCTACATCAAAACCGAAAACCTCAATGATTTCAATACTAACCACCCCTAATTCATCAAAAACCTCAATCATATCAATATCTTACATACTGAGTTCACTGAGTAGTAGAGATTCGAGATGTTCTTAGTAACATTGTTTTGGTAGCTTGCCATTATGATACAAGCTGATATATACCGATGGCGCCCGGCAAATCTATGTTACGCATAGAGGTCTTTTAAAAACATCGAGGTACGTGTGTTTATGGAAGCCCAGCGGAGGTTATGTATATGAAATCGCTGAATGATCCTCCATCGGATTGTGAGTTGCAGCCCGACCCCATCGGCGATCCTGGGGGTGGATTTACCCCCACCCTTCCTGCCGGGTTGTTTGACGCGTCATCAATCACGGATGAGTTGCATAGGGTATCCCTGACCTATTCGACCACGGCCGAGTTCGCGGCCGACGTGGGGCTGTCCGTGGCGCATCTGAGCCAAATCATGAACGGTCGCGCCCCCGTCACCGGGTCCGTCGCCGCGTTTTTCGGGATGCGGCGAGCGTACGTGTACGAGGTCGCCGAACTGAGATGTCCGTACGTCGAGCACGCCAAGCGTGGGTTCGTGCGGATGTCCGCTGCGTACATGGCCGCGCGGGACATGGTGAAGCTGAGGCTAGACGAGGACCAGGGTATCCTGCCGGCGGACGTGTACGACGCGCGGCGAGAGGCGGCGCATATGAGGATGGCGCACTCGCGAGCGATGGTGACTGCGCACAAGCCAGTGACGCGGAAGGGTCGGTATGCGATCCGCACGCCGGTCGAGGTGCGGGCGCCGGGCGAGACGCGTCAGAAAACGATGTCGCTGGAACGCGTGCGGTTGTTGGTTGAGCGCGGTGACGAGTTGACCGGACGGCAGTTACGGATGGCGTATGCCCGATTGAAACAGGTGCTGGCCCCGAAAAGCCGGACCCTGCCCGAAAGCCGGGAATTGGCGTTGGCGCTGATGGACCGGCTGAAGCTGAAGCCGCCGCCGAGAGAGGATAGCCGGCCGGTGCGCGCAAAGGCTCCGCAGAGCCCGGCGCTGAAGGACGGACAGGTCCGCCGGCAGAAACAGGCGTTGATGGCGCTGGTGATGACCGGCCTGCCTGTGAAGGTGACGGACGATCAGCCGGTGCGGCTGGCGGCGGCGCTCGCCCTGGTCGAAGACGGGTTGGTGCGGAAGCTGAGCGACGAAGTGTCCCGCGTCCAGGCGGGGAGGATGGTGGCCGGCGAGAACACACGTCGGATGCGGCGGACGCTGGCGATAGCGCGGATTGGGGAGGACCGGATATGAAAACGCTCGATAACTGGAAGCCGGAGCCCGTCAGGATCGGGAGCCGCGTGCGGTACAGGCGCGGGGCCGAATGGCGGCTGGGAACCGTGCTGGAGCGGTATCGAGACACGCTGGAGAAGTGGCCGTTCAGCGCGTGGTTTTTCGTGATCGAGGATGAGGGCGACCGCACGATGTACACGACGCGGCACGCGAAGGTGTACGTCGAGCCGGTCATACGCCCGCGCCCGAAGTCGAAGCCGCACGCGGATACCGTAGAGCGTGAGCGGGCGGTGCTGAAAAACGCGCTGAAGCCTGGCGCGACCGTGAGCGTGAGCGAGGATGAAGCCGCGCGGATGATTGCCGCCGAGGCGATGATCGAGGCCGGTGAGGTCGAGGTCGTGAGCGACGAGATGGTGCCGGGGAAGGGGCGCGGCGCGAACCGACTGCGCCGGGTGGTGGTGTTAGCCTGGAGAATGCCGCGATGACCCGCCAGATCCACCCGCTCGAACACGCCGAACGCATTCGCTGGATGCGGTCCCAGCGCGTGCCGTGGAAAGAGATCGCGGACACCCTCGGCAGATCGAAAAACTCGCTCAAGGTTCTGGCGTGCCGGGGGCGTCAGTTCGGAGGCGTGTACGCAGACGTGCCCGTCGTGCCGGCCCCGAACCCGCTCGGAATGTCGAACTTGGCCTGGAGAGCCGCTCTGGCGATCCGTGAAGCACATCCGCGACAGGCGGATCGCCGCGAGATCTGGGACAGCATGTATGATCGTCAGCGCCCCGAGGGGCCACGGGCGGAGCAGAGCGTGTATTCGGCCGTCCACCGCGCGCGGACAACGCTGAAGAAAGCCGGCGTTACGATACGGAACTGGTCGATCCACGGCTGGTACATGGATGCCGAGAGCGCCGCCCGGTTTGACGAACTGGTGGCGTGTGATAGGTTGACGTGCGATCAAGTTACGGAGGGGACGAAATGACGACGAAGTTGACCGAAGACGGCCAGAAGCTCGCGGATGCGCTGCGGCAGGCGCGCGTTCTCCATAGCTGGAACCACGTTTCGACGGCCGCCCTCAACACCGCCGCCGCGCTCCTCTTCACCCCACCTGAGGGAGAGGGGGCGGGCCTGCGGGAGGCGGTTGAGGATGCAATCCGAGGTGCCGTATATACGCAGACCCCCGACCCATTTGAGGTGCGCGGCGTCGAAGAGGCTGCAACTGCCGTTCTCGCGCTTCTACCCGCCCTCGCCAGCCCGCAACCCGCCGTACAAGGGCCGGTCGCGGCGGGGGTGGACCGCGAGCGCGAGATCGAGGAACTCGCCGAACACCTCCACGAGGAGCGCGGATACGACAAGTGCGCAACGTGGCCGACGCACCCCGATGATGATGGCTATCGGGGCAACGGCCGGCGGGTCACGATCACGCCTCCCGACGTGCAAGCCCGCCTGCGCGAGGAGGCCGGGCGCATCCTGATCCGGGTGAATCAGTCCCGCAATCGTCTCGCCGCCCTCACCCCGGCAGACCCCAAGACGCCGGATGCCGGGGTGGGGGCCACGCCCCAGGAGGCAATCGACAATATTCCCGAAGACGCTCGAATGCTGCATGCCTTGTTCGGCGGGACCCTGGTCGTGAAGACACGCCTCGCCCAACCCGCCCCGGCGGGTGAAGACGAGACGGGGGTGCGGGAGGCCGTGAAGGTAGTTGGCGTGTCTCGCATGTTCGACAACGACAGAGCCGTCCTAATCTCGCTTCAGGATAGGCCGAGCGACGACCAACTTCGAGCAATTCATGAGGGTCTAAAGTCCCTCACCTGCCAACCGCCCAAGGCCGAGACACCGGCAGGGGTGGAAGCCCTGTTCGGCTCAGACGAGTACGTCCCCGATCTAGCAAGCGCCGTCGCGGCCGAGGTGATGGGCCTTGCCTGGACCCACGCCCCCGGCGACGACGTGGACGAGCATTGCGACAGGTACGGCGCCGTCCAAGAAATCGTAGACCGCGTGCTTCAGCGCCCGGAGTTCGCCGCCCTCTCCATCGCTCCAGCGGCACGGCCAGGAGACGGGTTCGTGCTGGTGCCGCGCGAGCCGAACGAAATCATGGTCGAGATTGGCGAAGAGGAGATCCTGGTCGCCCATCAAAAGCAGGCCGCCATCTCAGTTGCGGATATCTATCGCGTCATGATCGCCGCCGCACCGGCCGCTGACGGAGGCCGGGCGTGATGATCTTCACCGCAGACCAGATCGTGGCCCATCTCGTGGGCGACTACCTCCTTCAGTCGCACTGGATGGCGACGGAGAAGACCCGCAACAGCGTCGCAGCGGCAGTGCACGCCGTCACCTACACGCTGCCGTTCGCCTTCATCACGTGGAGCCCGGTGGCGCTCGCACTGATCTGCGTCACGCACTTCATCGTGGACCGCTGGCGGCTCGCCCGGTTCGTGGTCTGGGCGAAGAACGGTGCGCGCGGGCCGGTGACGGCCACCGGCTACGGCGACGATGTGCCGGCCTGGCTGTCCGTCTGGCTGCTTATCGTCGCCGACAACACCCTGCACATTCTCGTCAACGGCGCTGTTCTCTCGATTTTTAGGGCCTCCGCATGAACGCCCCCGAAGACCGGAACGGCCTGCGCGAGGCGCTGGCGAGGTGTATTGATCCTGATGCATGGCGGGTGTGGGACGATTGGAAAGATCGTCCCGACGGGCGGATGTACGTAGCGGCGGTCATCTACCGCGACAAGTCGCTTTCCAAGGCCGACGCCCTCATCGCCGGCCCCCTCGCCTTGCTCATCGCCGAGCGGGATGGATGCGCTGCACTTGCAGGCGAAGCCCTCGGACAGGCGATGACACTGCTTGCCATCCACGAGAGATGGAAGGCGGCCAGCGTCGATGAAAGCGCCGCGCGGATTATCACCGTAATCTGCGACGAGTGCCGGGAGGCCGCTCAGGGCGCCGAGCGCCGCGCCCTCGCCGCCGAAGCCGAGAACACCCGCCTCAAGGAGGGGATGGAGGCGGCCCTGGCTAAGGCATTCGACGCAGGCTTCGACATCTCTGCGGAGGGCTGGAACGCCGAGTACGGCGTCGATAGGCCGGACGGCAACGGCGGCTACCGAGTCGCCCGCGAGCGCGCGGTTGCACGCCTCCTCGAAACCCTCTCTCCGAAGGAGCAACCCCATGGCTGAGACAACGAGCGCGCCGAGCTTGCGGGAGCTTTCCGAGGCGGCGACCGCAGGGCCGTGGTTCGCCGAGGCCGAGAAGTCGGACGGGTCCTATGGCTCGAGCGAGGACACCAGCGAGGGTTACGACACCGCCGTCATCATGACCGAAGCGGAGACCCGCTACGGCAAGCCCGGCGTCCTGTTCGAGAGCCACAACAGCACGGTCGGCATGATCCACGAGGAGAGTGACGACGAGTGGTTCCGCGCATGGGATGCGGTGTCGGAGGCCAACGCCACCTTCATCGTCGCCTTGGTCAACGCCTTCCGCGCCGGCCGCCTCATCGATCCCACCACCCTATCCGAGGCTGTCGCCTCCGCACGGGCTGAGGGCTGGCAGCCCATCGAGACGGCGCCGAAGGATGAGACGGAGGTCGATCTGTGGATGGTCGATCACCTCGCCGATCTACAATGGCGCCAACCCGGCGCTTGGTGGGACGAGGGGCGTTGGGTCGTTCTAGACGACAGCGGCGATGTCCGCGAGGTCGAGCTTGAGGGCATTCAGGTCGCGACCCACTGGCAGCCCCTGCCCGCCCCGCCGACCACCCCCGGAGGCCGGACCGATGGCTAAGGGCGCGGGCTGTATACGACGCGCCCCAACAGCTACTTGACGCGACGTCAAGTTAGCGCGATTGTGAACCCGCCGCGCAGTCGTGCGGCGGGAACCATCAAGGGGGACGACCATGGATAAGAACGAGGCCCTGAAGCGCGCCGCGAAAGCCCTAATCGGTCGTATCGGACCGAGCACGATGCCAATCGAAGTAAAGATCATTGGCACGTCATGCGTCGAGGCCCGAGACCCTGGGACCGGCGCCCGCGCGTACTATGATTTCAGCCGTTCCCGTCTCATGTGCACCCGGTACGTCGGGCCATGAAGGGCATCCTCGCAATCCTGCTATTCTGGGCGCTTGGAGCGGCCATACTCTACACCCTGCACCTGTGGGCGCGCGGTGAGCTTTAACTTTAGAGGGGAAAACGATGACCACCACATACGCACCGCTGTTCGATGAAGCCGACCTTTCCGAATTGGCCGGTAGGCCATTGGAAGTGTTCGCGACGACGAGCCCGAACCGCATCACCCTGCCGGCGAACGACACGCGCCGATTCGCTGACCCGGCCTGGACCGGCTACCCCGACGACATCGCCTCGCGTATGATCCACGATCAACAGTTCGTGGACCTGTCCGAAAGGTACGATCCCGTGGAGCCCACCGACGACGAAATCACCCGCGCCGCAGACCGAGACCGTCTGTTCATCGTGCTCGGGACCTGCGCCGTCATCATCGCGCAAGCCTGTTTCGTCGGCTACGTCCTTGCCTCGCTCATTTGGTGATCCGCCAGGGATCGCGTAATCCGAGCGGCCGGGGACAGCGGGCGGATTTCCTGTGAAGTATGACACCGACGCCATCAGGCGAGACAACCCGCTGTCGGAATACCTCCCGAAGCGCGGCATCGAACTCAAGCGCGATGGGAACGAGTGGATCGGGTGCTGTCCCTTTCACAGCGAACGCACCGCCTCGTTCCAGATCTACCCCGGAAAGAAGGGCACGCAGGAATTCAAGTGCCAAGGGTGCGGCGTGGAAGGCGACGTGATCGATTTCGTCCAGCAATGGGACGGCGAGGATTTCACGGGCGCCTGCGCGATCCTTGGCGGCGAGCGCACGGGCTCGGATCGACAAGCGGCGTCGCCTCGGATCTCGACGGTTGACCTGTACGCTGCGTGGGTCGCTCGCCTGCCTCCGGATGACGCCCCTGCGATCTCTGCCGGCAAACGAACGCCGCCCCTGTTCAACCCGAAGCGCCCCGAAAAGCCCACGACCACGTACACCCCGACGATGGTCCACACGTATCGGACCGTGGACGGAAAGGCGTACGCCCACGTCCTGCGGGTCGAGATTGAGGGGAAGAAGCTCACGCCCTGCATCATGTGGTGCGTGAACGAAGAGACCGGTCAGACCGGATGGTGTCACCGCCCGATGCAGCAGTCGGGTCGGCGCCCGTACGGCCTGGACCGCCTCGCGCGGAACGCCACGGGGCAGGTACTCATCACGGAAGGCGAGAAGTGCGCCGACGCGGGCGAGCGCCTGTTGCCGTCGCTCGTGAACCTGTCGTGGGTTGGCGGCACGCAGAACGTGGACAAAACCGCGTGGGCCTGCCTCGACGGGCGCGACGTGGTGATCTGGCCGGATAACGACGAGCCCGGTGTGAAGACCGCGCACCGGCTCGCCGAGCTTGCCGACGCGGCCGGCGCCCGGTCGATAAAAGTGATCGAGCCCGATCCGACGCTCGCGAAAGGCTGGGACATCGCCGACGCTGAGGCCGAGGGCTGGACCGGCCGGCAGTGCCTCGAATGGGCACGCCCCCGTGCCCGCCTGTGGCCGTTCGAGGCCGAGCCCGCCACGGATGCCCCGCCGTCGATCGAGCCCGTCAGCGCCCCGCTCAGTGCGCCCGAACCGGTCCCGCAGATCCGCACGACCGACACAAACGTGGTCCCGCTCCCGGTGAAGAAGCGCCGCCCGCCGCGCGACGATACGGGCGGGATCTATGCGCATCTCATCCTAAACGAGGACAGCATTCCCAAGCCGAAGCTCATGGCGAATTTTGTCGCGTTCTTCGAGCACCACGAGATGATGCGCGGCGTGCTGACCCTTAACCGCTTCTCGAACGAGGTCACGTTCACCAAGGCTCCACCGTGGGAGCGCGAGCGCGGACGCTGGACGCCCCGGAAGATGCTGGACAACGACGTGACGCGGGCCATGGGCTGGCTCGAAAAGAACGGCCTCACGCCGACGCACAGCAGCACCGGCATTGCCCTCATGAGCGCGGCCGAGGCGCATGGGTTCGATCCGGTCCGCGACTATTTCGAGAGCCTGGAATGGGATGGTGTTCCGCGCCTACTCGGCGGTGACGAACAGCCCGGCTGGCTCACTCATTACCTCGGCGTGGTCGAGACAAGCCACGGGATCGAGCGCGTGTTTGGAATGCGATGGTTGATCGCGGGTGTTGCGCGGAACCTCTCGGACAACCGGACCGGCGAGAAGGTGGACAACATGCTCATCATCGAGGGCGCGCAGGGCAAAATGAAATCCACCGCCCTTGAAATCCTCGGGACTATGAACGGGCAACGGTTCTTCACAGACGACGTGGGCGATATCGGGTCGAAAGACGCGGTGATGCAGCTTCAGGGGAACGTGATCGTGGAGATTGCGGAACTCGACGCGCTGAACAAGGCCGACGCCGAGACGATCAAAAAGTGGGTCGCCCGCAAAGTCGATGCGATCCGCCTGCCGTACGGCAAAATCGTCACCGACATGCCGCGCCGCTGTATCCTCGCCGGGACCGTGAACCCGTCCGGCCGGGGATACCTGAAGGACGCGACAGGCGCCCGCCGGTTCTGGCCGGTCATGGTCCAGGGAGACATCGACATCGCCGCCCTGCGCCGAGACAGTGACCAGCTATGGGCCGAGGCCGTCCACCTCTACCGTGCCGGCGAGCCGTGGTGGTTGCAGGGCGACGAGAACGAGCACGCCGCCCAGGTGCAGCGCCTCCGGTACCAGGAGGACCCGTGGGCAAGCGAGATTGATGCGTTCCTGGACACGTACGTCGGCGACGGGTTCACGACGGCGCAGATCATGGGCCTGTTGCAGATCCCGACACATCAACGCCGGCATGAGCACGAAATCAGGATCGTCGCCCACCTGAAGCAGCGCGGGTACGAGATGCACCGCGCCAGGATCGGCGGCGTGCAGAAGCGGGTTTATCGGAGGGTTCAGGGATGACCGATTGGCGTACGATTGATAGCGCGCCGAAGGACGGTAGAGAAATACCGTGCCTTACAAACGAATACGAAGGACCAGTTATGCTTAGGTTCCGAGAGGGATTTTGGCGCGACTGGGACGGAGATATTTACATCAACGTAACGCACTGGTTCGATCTTCCGGCGCCGCCGCAATGACCGAGCGCCACAGCCTAGTCAACCAGATCAGTACGCTCGACGCCCTGTCATGGGGCGCCCGCAAGATGCTGTCCGAACCGTACTGTGACGACCGGCTGACGGACTACCATCTGCGCGTCCTCGACGCCGTGCGCGCGACGCTCGCGTTCATGCACGAGCACGAAGCCACGATCCGCGCGGCGATTGCAGCCGAGCGGTTGACTAAGGACGCCGGACAGGGATAAATACGCGCGTGGTTTCAGAGCCACCGCGTTGTCCCCCCTCCGCGAGAACCCCGCCAGCCGGACGCCCGGTTCGGCGGGGTTTTTAGTTGACGTGATGTGTGCGGATGGTATTGTCGATTTTAGGAAGAGCACACGCAATCGCTCTGACTTAGATAAAAATGATTTGCGTGACGGCGTCGGCTGAGAGACAAGGCGACATTGAGGCCGGATACGCACCCTTAACGGGGTTCTCGCATCCGGCCTCTCTCATTTGAAAAGCTTCTCGCCTTCCTCGACGGAACGCACGATCCCCGCGATGCCGCCGGCCTCCACGACGGCCCGCCGGAACGCTTCCTGCTCCGGCCGGACCGCTGTCTTACCCGTCTTGATCTCGACGCTCGTGAACACCGCCACCGTCTGGCCCACCATGTCCGGGGTGATCTCGCGCCGCGTCCAGCCGATCACGTCCCCGGACCCGACACACAGCCCGGCGTGCAGCACGCGCGCATTCTCCAGCGTGAGCGTTTGGCCCGTGTGGCGCAGCACCTTACCGACCCACGCCTTCGCGACGTTCTGACGGAACCATCTGTGCCCCGCCTTCGTCGCCGCCAGCAGCAACGGGTTCATGATCGCGCGTTCGTTCGACATCTCGTGCCCTCTTTTCCGCCATCCACGCCAGCCGTCGTTCGTGCGAGGCCATGGCGGCAGCGAACCGGGCCTCTTTCTTCTTGCGCTGCCGTGAATGCCAGCGCGCTCGCTCGTGGATCAGCCACCCGCAGTGCCTGACTTCCTCCATCGTCAGCCCGAGCACGCGCGCGATTACGCCGTCCGTGCACCCGTCGCGGATCATATAGATCGCCATTTCGCGGTGGAGATGGCTCACCATCGGCGTTGCGCCGCCGCTTGGGCATCCACGTCGAGACCGCGACGCCCGCGCTGACGGGCCGTCCAGAGGTGACTGGCCCATCGCTCGGGCTTGTCGTACCCGCGCGCCCTGCCAACCTCGATCAAATCCTCTAGCGTCTCCGCCGCGTGCTCCTGCATTTTCCGCTGACGCTTCATCTCCTCGGCATTCACCGGCACGAGTTCGTCGTCGTTCTCCTCAAGAATGCGGTCGCCTCCCCCAAACGGCGCGCCGCAGTTGGTGCACACAGGCGAGTTCGCGCGGACCTGAGCGAAACACGCGAGGCACACGCGCGGAGCCGGGCCGGCAAGCTGTGAAGCCTTCTTCGCGCTCTTCTTCTTGCCCTCCAGACTCCACACCCGCTCGTCGTCGGGCAGGCCGTGGCGCATCACGTTCCCGGCGTGGTCGAGGATGATCGCCGGATCGAGCTTGGGCCGCAGTGCGCGGCCGACCTGCTGCATGTACATGGCGAGGGATTGCGTCGGCCGGGCGAGACCAACGGCCTCAATCGTCACATCCATGCCGGCCTGCGCCGCAAGATCGTACCCCTCTCCGAACAGGGCCACGTTCGTGATAACGTCGATCTCCCCGATTGCCATGCCGCGCGCTGCGGCCCTGCGTTCGTCCCACGGCGACGATCCGTCGAGGTGGACCGCTGACACCCCGGCATCGCGGAACGCTTTGGCGACGTGCTGGCTGTGCGCGATGGACACGCAGAAATAGACGGCCCGCTTCCCCGCCGCGAGGGTCTTGTAATGCCCGACCATGTTCCCGACGAGCACGTCCTTATCCATTACCTTGTTCAGTTCGTCGGTCTTGAAGTCTCCGCCCCGCGATCCGACGCCGGACAGATCGGGCATGGTCGGCGCGAAGGCTGTGTACCGAGAGAGATATCCCTGTTCGATCAGCCACTCCACGGAGGGGCCGGGGATCATGGCCTGGAAGAACTCATCCAAGCCTTTGCCGTCCAGGCGCTCGGGCGTCGCTGACACGCCGACGACCTTGCATCCACGCTCCATCAGCCACCGCAGGACCCGGAGCCACGTCGCGGCGCAGGCGTGGTGCGCCTCATCCACGAATACGACGGTCGGCAGGCGCTCCGGCGGCACCCGTTCGAGGCGGGACCGTAGCGTGTCGATGGCGCAGATCTGCGCCGGCTTCCACGGGTTCCACGGGCGGCCGGCGGCGATGAACGCATGATCGACCCCGACGCGCGAGAGGGTCTTGCTCGTTTGGTCCACGAGGAAGTCGCGATGCACGATAAACCAGGGGCGCCCGCCCTTCGCGACGGCAGCGCGCATCATGTACGCGACGACCTGCGTCTTGCCCGCGCCGGTCGGCGCCTGGAACAACACGGCGTCGTTCCCGCGCAGGGCGGCGCGGATCTTATCCACGCCCTCCACCTGATACGGCCTGAGCGTAACGCCGCTCACTTCTCCACTCCCGACACCACAGCCCCGCACGCCTCGCAATGATGCGGGTCGAGGATGCCGATGAGGTTCGTGCGCGAGATCCCCTCGCGGTCGAACGTCTCGATGATGCGCTGGTTGTAGCTCGTCGGTATGCGGCCGGCAGGCACAGATGCCTTGCCGTGGCGCCAGCGTGAAACAACCGAGATGTCGATGCCGCTTTTTTGGGCGAATTGTGACATGCCGTTGTTGCGCTCTTGAATTGGCCGAATGCAGCCCTTCCGTGTGCGCGTATTGAACAGCGCCAAAAGCCGTTCGACCGGCGTACTTTCCACTGGCATATCAGCCCCTCCATTTCGACGCCGATCATAATCCCCGCTTGACGCTGCGTCAAACATGGTTTTAGGTAGCGATGGGACAACAAGGAACTGAAGCGATGAAAACCACGAGAGAGATTTTGGAAGCGTGCGACGCGCAGGATATCGGCGTCGTGATCGGGCGTCACAGGCGCAACTCATGGGAGAAGGCTGGCAAGGAATGGCTGTGCCAGCTTCAGGCTGAGCGCGATGGCGTTAAGCTGGAAATCTCTTCGCAGTTCGGCGAAACTTTCGACGCCGCCCTCGCCAAGGCGTGGGCCAAGTTCGAGCCCGCATCCACTGCCGGTCTGCCGCCCGTTCCAGCCCTGGCCGCGCCGACGCCCGCGTTCGAGGACGCCGATCTGGTGGACGATAACGAGGCCATCCCGTTCTAGTCTGCCCCTCCCATCCTCACACCGCGAGCGAACCCATGACCGCCCCAGGCATCCACCTCAACCTGTCCTCCGAAGACTACCACGCCGGCCCCGGCGTTTCCAAAAGCGGCCTCTGGACTATCGCCAAGTCCACCCCTGCCCACTACAAGTTCGGCGAGCGCAAGGACACCGCCGCGTTCGATCTCGGCACTGCCGCGCACATCGCCGTACTGGAGCCCGAGCGCCTTGCCTCCGCCGTCATGTGCGGCCCCGAGGATCGGCGCGGCAACAAGTGGAAGGACGCGCAGTTGCAGGCCGATCACTTCGGCGCCCTGCTTCTGCCCGAGAGCGAGTACGCCAAGGTTCTGCGCATTCGCGACAGCGCCGACCGCTCGGGTACCCTGCGCGACCTGCGCAAGGGCGCCATGATCGAGGCCAGCGGGTACGCCGTAGACCCTGAGACCGGCGTGCTGTGCCGGTGTCGGCCGGACGGCTATCACGAGGGGCACAACATCATTCTGGACCTGAAGACGGCGCAGGCCGGCGGTCGCGAGGAGTTCGCTAGGGCGACCGCCAATTTCGGTTATCATGTGCAGGAGGCGTTCTATTCTCACATCTGGTCCGAGGCGACGCGCGCCCAGACGACCCGGCCCCACCTGCCCGACGCCTTCATCTTCGTGGTCATCGAGAAGACCGCGCCGTTCATCGTGTCCTGCTACGAACTCAAGCCTGCCGCCGTCGAGGAAGGCCGCGCCGTCTACCGCCGCGCGCTCGCCACGTACGCACAGTGCATGGAACGCGAGGCCCTCGACATGCCGCTCGTTCACGCATGGCCCGGCTACCCCGACGATCCCGAGCCGCTGGACATCCCGCGCTGGGCCTACCGCCACACCACGCCTGAGGAGAACTAGCCATGGCTGACAGCCCCCAGCAGAGCCGCGCCCTGGCAATACAGGGCGCCCTTGAGGCCGCAGCGCCGTCGTTCACAGCCAACCTGCCGGCAAACATCCCGGTCAAGAAGTTCGTCCGGGTCGTCCAAGACGCGATCCGCCGGAACCGCGAGCTTCTCGAATGCACGCCCGCGTCCGTCATCGACGCGTGCAGCAAGGCCGCCGCCGATGGTCTCGTGCTTGACGGGCGCGAAGCCGCCCTTGTGATCTACAACAAGCGCGAGAAGGACCGGCAAACCGGCAAGTGGGAGACCGTGGCGCGCGAGGCGCAGTACATCCCCATGGTCGCGGGTCTGCGCCGCCGCATCTTCAACTCGGGCATGGTGTCTGTGCTCACCGTCTCGGTCGTCTACCAAGCCGAGCTCGACGCCGGGGCGTTCGAGTATCAAGAAGGCACGGAACCCCGCCTGATCCACCGGCCGCTCCTCGTCGGTGATCTTGGCCCGCCGGTCGCAGCATACTCCGTCGTGACCATGGCAGGCGGCCACCGTTCGGTCGAAGTCATGCGCTGGTCCGAGATCATGGCTATCGCTCGCCGGCAGTCGAAGAACACGGATCGGGAAGGCAACCTCGCCGGGATCTGGAAGACCGACACAATCGAGATGGCGAAGAAGACCGTCCTGCGCCGCCACTCGAAACAGCTTCCGTTCGACAGCGAGACCGCGCAGATGTTCGGCCGCGTGGACGATCTCTACCGCAGCGAAGGCGACGAGATCGAACACGACGGCGAGGATGCCCCGCCAGCGGCCCCGGCCAAGCGCGCAGGCGCCGGGCGCGAGAAGCTGCGCCAAGCCCGCCAGCAGGCCAGCCAGGATAAAGGATCGCCCCCCGTGGAAGACGCGGAGGTCGTAGAGGATCACGACCCGGAGACGGGCGAGATCCCGATGGATGCGGACCGGGACGCCCCGGCCGCTGATGATGCAGATCGGTTCTGAGGAGAGACACCCATGGCAAAGCGTGAAGTCGGTGCAGTCGTGACCCTGCGCGTGTTCGTCCCCGTCGAGAAGGGCAGCACCCGCAGCCAGATCGCGGTGTCGAATGCAATCCTTTCGGCCGAGGACGGGCACGGCATCGCCGCCCTGGCGGCACTCCCCGGCGTGGACGTGCTCAAGGTCGAGCATCGGTTCACCTCCCGCGCGGCGGCCGAGGCAGGCCCGACGCCGGCAGAGATCGAGGAAGCGAGCGCCGGGCAGGCGGGCGAGGTGACGGTCGAGACGGTCGTCCCCGACGCGGCCGATCCGCAGGAAACCGGGCCGGGCAGCGTCGGCGAGGAGCAGTCCGACGCCGTTGAGGAAGCCGCGACGGGCGGATCGAGCCGTCGTCGTCGGGCGTAATTACCAGGGGCGCGCGTGTCGCGCCCCCACCACAGGAGAGACGAGAGATGATAACGATCGAACTGAGAGGCCCGCAAGGTTCGGGCAAAACGACGATGATGGATGCAATCCTGACGCAGCTTGTCGCGGACGGTTACGAGCTTGTGTCGCAGGATGAAGACGCGCATACCGCATGGCTTACACCACCGCCTAAGCCCCACACCCCGGCAAATTCTTAAGCCGGTCACACAGCGTGTCGAGGTGATCGTTCAGGGTCCGCATCTCCCGGTGGCGCACGTCCGAAAGCTCCTGCGCCACCCGGATCTCTTTCTCTCGTACGAGCGTGCAGCGGTCCTGAGACGCAGCGATGGCGTTCAGCGCGAGGATGATTTCCTCACCCGTCTGCCGGCCCATGACCATGCCGCCAAGCTGGGCGAGCGCGCCCGAACCCATGCTCGGGTCCGGCGCGATATGCGCGGGCCGTTCATGCTTGGCCTTCATCCACCCCAGCACCGCTAGGAAAATGCCCCCAAGTCCACCGGCCGACAGCAACGTAACGAGCATGTCGATCCAGGGCTTCACGTCGTCAGCGGACATTTTTCTTCAATGCTCCGGCGGACAACGCGCCCGTCTTGTTCATGTCGTATCCGGTCGCGAGCGTACACCAGCCCTCGAATACAAAAAACACGGCATAGAAGCCCATCCCGGCAGGAAGACGGCTGTCTTCCACCACAGACCCGGCGTACATCAGGAAGCCGATGGACAGCCAGCACATGCCGCCGACGAGACATCCGGCGAACCGAAGTAGCGGCGTCCGTATCCACCACCCGTTGATCGCCAAGGCGAGACACCGGACCATGCCGAAACACACGGCGCCTGCGCCCCAACTCGTCTCGCGCATCACTGTGGACATCACGCGATAGGCCGGCAGGTCGAAGTACGGATCGGGCCGCAGCAGCGTCACGCCCCACGTCACCATGCACATAGCGAGCAGCCATTCGAGAGGCCGCGTCATGTGCATGGCGGTCGCGGTGTGGTTCTGCTTCACGACTTCCGACCCCGGCCGAACAGAGACCCCAGCAGGCCACCAAGGGGCGGCGCGTCGGATGGTTCCTCTTCGGTCGTCGGGGCCGGCGACGGCTCGCCGTTATGCAATCCCGTCTGTTCCGCAACGACCCGCGCCCGGACGATGCCCTGCGCCGCAAGCGCGTTGTATGCCAGGGGAATGAACGCCAGCAGGTACGGCGCCACGGCCGAGAGGATCGAGCCGAACGGCGGCGGGACGAGCCCGAGGAAGATCGAGGAGCCGAACGGCAACTCTGCCGGCGCGGTGTAGGCGGCGTGCGCGGCGGCGACCAGGGCGGCGACCAGACCGAGCGCCGAAGTCCACGTGACCCGGTTGCCCTCGATAGCAATAGTCGAGCCCTGGTTCCGCAGATCCTTGGCCGTCGTGTTCGCCCGCGCCGCCGGGACCACCCGCTTGTTCGCGTCGTCGGCGAGCGCGGCCTTAGTCTCGGGGCCGTAGTGCCCGTCTGCCGTGATGCCTGCCTGCGTCTGTAGTGCGATCACCGCCGCCGTGGTGGACGTGCCCCAATCGCCATCGACCTTGCCGACCATGAAATACCCGAGCGCGCGCAGGCGCTCCTGCACAGCGCGGATCTCGAACACGGCGAGCGTGTCTTCGGCCCAGCGACGAGGCGCGGCCGGGCGCTTGACCGGCGCCAGGGCAGGCGCGCCGCCCTTGTAGGCGGCCAATGCCTGTTCCGCGTACTTGATCCGAGATGGGTAGTGCTTGACGCCGGCCCGCTCGAACGCCGCCTCGAACGCCTTCACCTTGGCTTCCAAGCCGCGCGCGGCCTTCACCGCCGGGATCGCCTTGGCCTCACTCGTGCGCAGTTCGTGGACGAGGAACCCAAGGTTCGCCTCGTCGCCCGCCGGATCGAGTCCCTTCGCCGCGACCCACGCCTCGAACGCGCGGCGGCGCGGGCCGGTCCACTGCGCCCAACCCCACCCGCCCCGGCTGCCCGGCACGAGGGGCTTCTTCTCTTGCAGGAACTTGAACCCGCCGCTCTCGTGCCCAAGGTTCCCGACGATGGCGGCGGCATCGTCCTCGCCCAGCGCGAAGGCCGCCATGAGGTCCCGCATGATCGCCGGGGCCTTGTCGGTGAACAGGCTCATCGTCATCCCCTACTGATCGCGGGTGTCCCCAAACGCACGGCGGCCGAACAACAGATCGCGCGTCTTGAAATCGTTCTGTTCCAACCCTTGCCACACGTTCGACGCCGTGCCAACCGTCTGCCCAAGCGGCAGGCCGAACGTATACCCGGCAAGTTCCGCCGCGCGCTTGGCAACCATCCGCCCTTCTACCTGTTCGCCCTGCGCGACCTTGTTCGCGTCCTGCGCCAGCTTCGTCGCCAGCTCGCCGAACCGAGCGAGCGGGGACATCTGGTAGGCGAGGCCGCTATCGAGAGATCCGGCGATATCGCGGGCGATGGGCACGGACATCAGCGGGTACAGGCTCGCCTTCCGGAACGCCCACCACGCGACGGTCTCGTCTTCGTCCTTCCACTTGCCCACGAGCGCGTCCGCCATCACGGCCGGCAAGATCACGAGAGCTAGGGACCGCGCGAGCAAGTGCGGAATGTCCTCGTAATCGCCGTCGCGAAGCATAACGCGAGTGTCGCGGCCGAGTGTGCGCAGGCGATTATAGTACAGGTTAAAATACGAATAGAACATCGTATAGACCTGAAGCGCCTCGTTCTTATTTCCCATAATCGAGGACAGGTCTTTCGCTGCGCCAGCCCCCTGCGTCAGCCGTACTGCCGCGTCGCCTGAGCGCACGGCCCCGGCTTCGTCGGTCGGGTACGTGGCGAGGTGCTGGTTGTACGCGCCGAGCCACGTCGGGCCGGCAACCATGCGATCTGCCATCGCCGTGAAGAAGAACGCGTGCCGTTTGAACGCATCGACGGCGCCGGTCTTGCCCTCAAGCCGGGCAAGCGCCGAGCGCACGTCGCGGTCGAGGTTATTCGTGCGGTCGCGCATCTCGCCCGACTTGGACGAAATCAGATCCCACGTTTCACGCGGGCGGAACGTCATCTCGTACAAACCGGACGCGAGGAACCCCGGTCGCACTTTCTCCAGCGAGTTCGACCAGCCGGCGAATTGTGAGAGTGCCGTGGTCAGCCGGAACCCCATAGCGTACAGGCTGATGTTCGCGCGCGCCCCGGACAGCACCCGCGCTACGGTCGCGTTGGCCGGCGGCTCGCCCCGGTCCTTCGCGATCCGGTCGAGCCACTTGTACATCTCCTGATAGACCGGGCGGCCCATCGTCTCGATGAGCGACGCCTGCAACGTCGGGTCGGTGATGAGCTTCAGCGCATCGCGCACGGGCTCGCGGTGCGTGATGTTCTGGATTGCCTTGTCGATGTGCCCCGTGAGCGCGCGCAGGTCCAGCAAGATCGGCCGCGCGTAGTTCTCGACGCGGGCCTTCGTGAACCCGTGCGCGACTGCCGGCCGCGAGAACGTGGTGTTGTCGAACTGCGCATCGAGCTCCTTGTCGGACCGCTGCTGCACGTCGAACGCCTGCGCCGGGTCGTACACCATCGGGTAGTACCCGCCCGCATACTCACCGAACGCCGTAGCGACCTTGCGACGCTCCAGCCTCGGCGGCTCGACGCCGGTCAGCCGGCGCTCAAGCGCGGCGGTCTCAGGCCAGAACCCCTCAAGCACATCCCACATGGACTGCACCCGGTCCCAATCTTCCTTTGTGAGGAGGGACAGCGCCGAGTTCATCTCATCCTCAGACCGGAACGAGTTAGTCGCCGAGGTCTCGCCTTTGAGGACCTTGGCGCGGTTGCTTTCCGTGCCCTGGTTGAGCGCGATGGCGTAGAGTTCCGAGCGCAGGAACGACAACTCGGGGCGCGCTGGGACCGCCTTGCGCTCGTTCAGATACCCGGCGTCGAGGCCGTCGAGGATCGTCTTCAGCTTCGCCGACACGGCAAGCTGCATCTCGCTCTTGCGGTTCTGCGCCTCCACGAACTTGCCGAACACGATCCGCGAGAACGGACCGCTGGCATCGCCGAAATCGAGCCACTGGAACACCTGTTCCATCTTCAGCAGGTACGCATCCACGCCCGCGACGCCGTTCGCGAACCGCTCCCACCCTGTCGGGTTCCGGTACTTCTGCGCCTTCTTCGTCGGCGTCTTGCGCGCCTGCGCCACCAACTCGTCGCGGGTCCGTTCGAACGACACGAGCCGGCCCTTTTCCAACAGACGGTTCTTCAGCCGGCCCAGGTGCTCGACGTTCTTCACCACGTCGCGCAGGGCGTCGAGGTCTTCCATGGTCATGTCTTTGTAGGACGTGAGCGCCGCCTTATCGAGAAGGTCTTGCGGGATCAGCAGCGCGTCGCCGCGCGCCTCCGCTTCAGCCACGAACGCGGCCAGGGTCTTGCGCCGCTCAATGGCCGGCAGGCTCGTCGCTCGCTTGAACTCGAACCGCTCAAGGATGCCCTCGATCTGGTCGAGATAGTCCGGGTCCACGCCGCCCGGCCGCTTCCGGTCCGAGAACTTGTCGAGGTACCGCCGGATCGCTTCGGCCTCGTCGCGCGCCGACTGCGCTTCCAGGGTCAGGTAGTGGTTGAAAATCTGTTGCCGCTTGGCCTCCGCCGCCGCCGTCCAGTCCTCGCGGAGCATCGCCGTCTCGGCCGCGCGCGCCGCCTTGTCGCGCGCCCTGGCGAACACGGCCACGCGCCCGGCCTCGCTGGCCTTCTTCCCCCGGATCAGATCGCGGGCCATCTGGCGGGCAACCTTCTGCGGCAGCACCTTGCCGGCCTTGATCTTGGCCTTCGACGCGAGCGCCTGCAATTCGAGTTCGAGGAACGGCGCCCGCACGTCGTTGTGGAAAGCCGTCGCCGCAGCCTCGGCAACCGCCGCCTGATTGGACAGCAAGTCGCCGTTGCGCTCGCGCATGAGTTCGTCGGTGCGCGCCACGACGGCGCGCTGGTACGGGACGGCCGACAGCATCTCACCGATCATGTGCTCGCCGGACGTGAAGCCGAACCAGTCAGCCATTTCGTCGGGGCTGATCCCGCCCTTCTCGACGTAGACGAGACGGCCGGACTGCTTGGGCAGGCGCGACAGAACATCCTTGCCGAAGTGGTTCACGAGCCACGCCCGGTCGAGGCGACGTTCGCCGATGTCCGGCGGCACGGTCTCGGTGCTGTTCAGGATCTCGCCCGTGCGGATGTAGTGCTGGACCTGATAGACCGGGCGTTGTGACAGGTCGTCCACCACCTCGGCGCGGATCGCTTCCTTCTGCGCCTTCCACTCGGCCGTCTGTTCCCGCGCCCGCTCGCCCATCATGCGGGCCATCAGCGTGCCCTTGGCGGCGTCTGTAGCGGCTTCGGCCGCCTTGACCATCTTCGCCCACTGCACGTCCGTCACGCCCGCCGCAGCGGCGTCGGCGAACATCGGGCGCACCGCCCGGTCGGACTGCACCTCGGCGATTTCTTGATCCGTCGCGAGCATCCGGTCGAACACGTCGCGGATCTCGGGCGAGATGGCCGGCAGGCCGACCGCGCGCTGGACGCCGCGATAGACCCGGAGCATCCACGACTTGAACCGCTCGAACACGCCGCGCAGTTCGTCGGACGGTGCGCGCCCCTCGGAAAGATACGTCTCGAACGCCTTGGCGAACTTCTCGTGCGCCTCGCGCGGGATCGCCTCGCCTTCCTTGGCGCCGATGTAGGCCAGAACCGTGCGCCAGTCGTCACGGATCACATCGTTCGCGCCGGGCTCGACGGGCCGTTCCGCCACCTGTTTGCTCACCTCAAGGAACAGGTGGGCGCTTTCGTGCAGAAACGTCGAGAGGTTCGCCGCCTGGAACAGGTTGATGACCGTGCGCTCGCCCTGGAACTGGATCGAGCCGCGCTTGTCCGCCTGCGGACCGGCGAGGTCGGTGGATTGGAAGAACTCGGCCGCCGGCTGGTAGCCGTTCCGCATCCCCTCGCGAACCGCCTCCTCCAACGATGCGTGTTCCGTGTGCCCAACCGGCCCCTCGCTATCGAACCGGGTCAGCCGAAACCCGCCCGGCGCCGACATATCCGGCCCGGCCGCAGCAACGCGCCCGTCCGGGTTCTTGAGCCGCACCGTGCCGCCGGCCTCAGCAGCCCGCTTCGCCACCGCGTCGCGCTTGTGGCTCTTGCTAAGGATCTCCTCCATCCAGGCCGGGCGTGGCTTCGCCTCCTGAAACAACGCCCCCTCAGTCGCGTTCGGGCTGGACGCCTTCATGAGTTCGGTGCGGATTTCGTCGTTCGTCATCGACGCCGTGTCGAGGCCGAGCGCCGCCATCTCCTCCGCCAGCGCCTCCACGCGCGCGAGCCGGGTGTCGATCTGCACTTCGTCCGGCCGCAGCGTGAACAGCGGGCGGCCGGCGGTCTCCTCATCCACGGCGGACAACAGGGCCTCGACCAGCCCCTCGCGGTTGATCGTGCCGTCATCGTTCACCGCGTTCGGGAAGTACCCGGCCTCGGCCGCCGCGAGCGAGGCGCTATCGAGATCGAGACCGGCGCCTTCCTTCGCACGCAGTCCGCCCTTCAGGTCTCGCGCGCGGAGTTCGCCGGCAAAGGCGTCGGTCTCGCGCAGGCCGCCCCTCGACTTCAGGAACGACCCGAGGCTCGCGCCCTGGCCCTTCCGACGCAGCTTGCCGGCCCGTTCCGCGTCGCCCTTGCGGATCGCGTCCAGAGCGAAATCGAGTTCATCCGTCTTCCGGTAGTCCAGCCCGTCCGGCATCGCCCGGCGAATGTCGAGGCCCTGGTCGTTGAACAACTGCACCGGGTCGATCCCGGCCCGCTCGCCCATCGTCCCGAAGAACGCGCCCTGCAACACCGCCTGCGCCCGCGCCGTCGAGGGGCTTTCACCGATGTTGACGAGCATCGCGTACACGCTGTCCTCGACTTGCTTGCGCGGGGCCGCCTTCGCCGCGTCCGCCTTCGCCGCGTTCAGCGCCTCCTCAAGCATGCTGTCCTGCGCGGACCGCGCCTCGGCCAGGGCGTCGCGCGCCTCGGCCACCGTCGCGAGTTCCGGGTGCCACCGCTGATGTTCGATCAGCGCCTCGCCCAGCGGCGTGCCAGCGATGTGCGTTTGGAACGCGGCCATGTCGATGTGCGTGTCGTTCCCGGTCGCCAGGGCCTCCGCATACCGCGCCGAGAACCCGTCGATCCGCGCGTCCAGATCGGCCGGCGACAAATCCATCGACTGAAACAGTTCGGTCAGCTTGTCCGTGGACACGTACACCGTGTCGCTGGCCTTGCCGTCGCCGAGGAACGACTTCACCGCATCAAGGTACTTTTCCGGCGCGCGGGTCCTGAGTTCGGTCGTCGCCGCCGCCTCGTTCGCCCCCTGGTAGATCGCACGCATATCCTCGCTGCGCTTCCACACGGTCAGGTCGCGCCCGAGCCGGGTCGAGCCCAGGGCCGGCGTCAGGATCAGCATGGCCTGCGCTGTCTGTTCCGCCGTCTCCACGAGGCGCGACGAGATCTCGGCAGCCTCCATGGGCTGGAACTCGCCCGCGCTGTTCTTCTCCGTCGCGATCCGAGACATGATCGTCACGGCCTCTTGCAGGACTTCCGTCCCGATCTCCGTCGCCCCGCCGCGCGCGACGTTCCCGCCGAACGACTTAAGCACGGCGGCGATGGACGGCCGCTTGATCGCCTCCTTCAGCACCTCGCGCGAGCCGTTCCGCAGTAGCGCGCCGACGCCGTACTTGTCGAGACCCGGCACGAGCCGCTCAAGCGCCGCCTCGCCGATGGTTTCCAGGGCTGCGTTCGCCGCGCCCGCGATCAGCGCCGCGCCCTTCGCCACCTCCGGGTCCACGCGCTCGCCGTTGTCGCCCTTGATCTGTAGGAACTCGCTGTATGCCCCGCCGGCTTCCTGCTTGAAGCTGTCCGTCGCGCGGCCCTGGATCATGCCCGTGGCGACGCCCGAGCCGAACCCGGCCACAGCGCCCGGCACGGTCCCAATGCCGCCCGCGAGCGAACCGACCGACGCGCCGACCGCCGTGCCCAGCGTCGCCGCGTACGGGGCCGCCTGGATACCCGCGAGCAGCCCGCCGGCCATGTTAGGGAGTTGGCCGGCAAGGGCTGGGATGGCGCCCTGAAAGAACCCGGTCGAGCCGTAATCCCGCTTCTCAGCCCGGTCCGCCACGTCGGCGCGCGCGATCTCCTCCGGTGTTGCCCGGCCGAAGATCTGCCGATACCGGATGTCCGCCGACTGACGCTGATCCCACCCGTCCGACCACTGCGCGCCGGTCGCTTCCATGAGCCAGCCGAGACCGGACAGCTTGTGCAGATCGTCCAGCTTGACCGTGTTCGCGTTGTCGCCCGTCAGAAACCATTGCTTCAGGCGGGGGCTTGCCTCTAAGCTCTTGCGCATGTCGTTCGCGGTGGCGCGCGTCTTGAGGTCGTCCAAGTTCTGCGTAACGAACTCAAGCGGGAGGCCATCGCGTTCGGCAATCCGAGCCGCTTCCGTGTAGCGCACCGGGTCCTGCGTGCGGGCCGTTTCCAGCGCCGACGACAGCCGGCTTGTGTCCTCCGTCGCGATCTCCTCAACCGCTGCGTCGAACATGCCCCGCGCCGCCGGGGCGGCCTGGACCGTCGGCGCGACCGTCGGCGCCAAATCCTGCGCCGGACCGGGCAACATGGGAGCGGGCGCGGGCGTCGCCAGATCGGCGGGCAGGCCCGGCAGCACGTCGCCGGGGTTCTGCGCGGGCGCGACCGTCGGCGCGGGCGGCTCGAGCGTCGATCCCGGCGCGGCGGCGCGGGCGGCCTTGTCCTCGCCGGCTGCAATCTCGTCAACAGCCGCGTCGAACATGCCCGCCATGGTGTACCTCAGAAGGGGATTGCCACCGGGGCGGTCGTCGCCGCCGGCTTGGGCGTCAGAAGGGACCGGAGCGTCCGGTTGTAGGTGTCCTGTATCTTAGCCTCGAACTCGGCGGAACGCGAGGCGTCCGTCTGGATCGCGGCGCCGAACTTGCGGCGCAGGACCGAGATGATTTCCGTGCGCGTCGGACCGTCCGGTTTCGGGTCGCGCCCGGTCTCCAAGGCCACGCCGTCGTTGTAAAATTGCATCGCCTGCGTCGGGGTCGGCGCCACGCCGCGCATGGCCGTGTGGTTGTCGAGGAGCGTTTGCAGGCTCGCCTGCGGGATCTCCTCAAGCTTGCGCGCCGGGGCGACGCTCCCCGTGGTGCCGACCAAGGGGAGTTGGTTCGCGCGGCGGAATGCGTTCTCGCCGGCCGTGCCCTGCTCGAACAGGTATTGCGTCTTTCCCGTCCAATCGCCCGCATTGATCGGCGTGAGGAGGTTCGTGAGCGTCTCCTGCAACTCTGCCGGCCTCATCTCGCGCTTGTTCTCGGCCTTGAACGCGGCAACCGCCGTGTCCAGCCTGCCGTAGAAAATCCCCGCCCGGCGGTTCGCCTCGGCGTCGTCCTTGTCGGGGAAGATCCCGGCGGACTTGAGAGCGTTGTTCGCGAGGGCCTGCCGAGTCTGGATACCATCCCAGCGGTTGGCGTCCTCGACGGTCGCCTTGCCTGCCGCCTTCTGTCGGTCGCTGAACTTCTCGTAATCGCCCTGCGACAGCCGCGCGCGCCACGCCGTGAGGTCGAGATCGGCGAGCTTGGCGTCATCCATGAGCGCGAGTTCATGGTACGCCTCCGGGTCGGTCTTATCCTTCCGCTTCCTGATCCGGTCTTCCATCGCCGGCAGGGTGTCGGTGACGAACTTCGGGTCGGCTTCCAGCAGCGCGGAATAGATCTCGGGCGGCAGGTCGTCCGAGCCCTTGCCGCCCTGAACGGTGCGGATCGCCTCGGATCTCAGGTCGCGCAAGGCGGACTTCTTTTGTCCCTCGCGCGCACGGATCTCGCGCTCGACGGCCGACCGGGCCGCCGCCTGTTTCGCCGGGCTGTCGAGGCGCGGGTCGGACGAGACGGCATCCCGCCAGGACTGCGCGTCGAAGTCGTCGGGCAGGCGGATCGAGGACGCGACCGGCGCCGGAACCATGCCGCCCGGCTGGCCAGCGCCGAACGAAGCCCCCGCCGCCACGGAAGAGACCGTGGGCGTCGGCGTGCCAATGAGGTCGCGGGCGTCGGCGGTCAGTGCAGGCGGCAGGAAGGATGTACCCGTTCCAGCAGGGCCGCCACTAACTGGTCGTGCTGCGCCCGTTGCCGTGCCGCCCGCAGCCGCACGCATGGAGGGGGGAACCGGAAGACCGCCGAGAGTGGGCGCGACTGCCATATCCGAGACCCCGAGCGCCGGGACAGCCATGGAGCCGCCGGCCCATTTGGGCATCGTTCCCCACGAGCGCGGCTTGCCCGTATCCAAGTGGAGGTGCCCGGATTTTCCTTCATAGAACCCCACCCCCGAAAAGCCGACCTGTCGCGCGATCTGCAAGAACTGCGCCTTCTGCGCTTCGTTCAAGCTCTGGATCTGAAAATCGAATGCCTTCCCGTGAAGGTGCTGACTGTCCGAGACGTGCGGGTTGTCGCCGGGGTCGCTCGCCCCGCGCCGCTTGCCCGCCGTGCCGGGGTTGTCGTTCACGTCGTTCACGCCGATACGGATGCCCGTCTTCTCGAAGAACTGCGATCCGAGCGCGTCGGCCATGGTCGCCGCCCGCGCGTCGATCTGGCGCCCGCCCCCGGTCGGCGCAAGGAGATCGGCGGGCTTGTAGAACTTCAGCGACCAATTGTCGGCCGTCATCTTCTGACCGGGCGGTGGCAACGCGCCCATGCGGACGGTGTTGAACACGTCGGGCTTGCCGCCCACCTCGGACGGCCCACCGCCCTGTGCGTCCGCCAGCCGGGACATGACTTTGGGGACGTACTTCTGTGTCTCTGCCGGCAGGGACGAGAGGTCGTTCGGCCCCTTGCGCTCTTTCAGCCAGCGTTCCGCCGCGGCCGGGCCGGCGTTGTACGCCACGAGCGCGGTCGGCACGTCACCGCCGAACCGCTGTAGCTGTGTCTTGAGGTAGTCCGTGCCGTACCGCCGGCCCACGGCCGGGTCCGCGAGGATGCGCTTGATCTCGGCCGGCGGCGTGTCCGGCCCGATCAGTCCGTCGCCGAGCTTCGCCGAGATCTCGCGCGCTGTCTCGGGCATCACCTGCATCACGCCGGCCGCACCCTTCGGCGAGACCGCGTTCGGGTTGCCCGAACTCTCGACGCCGGCCACAGCCTGAACCAGCGGCGGCGCAGTGGCGAGGGCCACGGCGGCCACCTGCCGCGTCGCCGGGCCGGGCGCGCCCGTGATCTCGCTCGCGATAGCCTGCCCTTCCTGGCGGGCGCGCATCGGCTCTAGGAGCTTTTCGACCTTGATGTGGTCGGCGCCCGCGATCTGCGGCTTCAGCCGCTCGTACATCGCTGCGGCCTGCGACGGGCTGTCCACGGCGACGCGCGCGATCCGCTGCGTCTGTAGCTGGGACCGGAACTCGGCCGCCGCCGCCTCGACGGCCTCTTTCGGCTGGCCCGTAATGTTCGACCGGATCGCGGCAAGGCCCAGGTTCAGTTGCGCGTCAGCGGTCTTATCCGAGTGGGCGTCATCGACGGCCGCCTTGGACGCGAGATCGAGCGTGGTCTTGGCGACGATGGTCGCGCCCTTGATCCGCTCGTCGGCCGCGCGCCGGGCCACGGTGTCGAGGCTCGCGTCGCGCTGTTGCGAGACCACCTTGTCGAACACGAGTTTCTGTTTCGGGTCGGTCAGTTTCGACGCGATGTCCGCCGTGGTCGCCTTGAAGAACTCGACCGTGCGCTGCTCGCCACCGAGCGCGTCGAGGCCCTGGCGCGCAAGCTCCCCGCCCTGCCCATCCTTGCCGTAGTCGAACTCGCGCTTGCGGTCCTGAAGGCTGTTCGTCGCCGCCAGCACGGTCCGGGTGTCGTCCTCGGCCTTTCGCTGTTGCGCCACATCGTTGAGGACGCTCGCGCCCTGCATGGCCGCACCGCCGAGCCCCTGAAGCGCGCGACCCTCAAGCCCGCCGAAGGCGTCGGGCGTCGCGCCCGCGTCGGACTGGAACTGGTTCGGGGCGCGCTCCGTCTGGACGCTGCGGTTCGTGACGGCTGGAACTTGGATCGCCATTGCAGTATCCTATCCGAGATGCGGGCGGCAGCGAGGGCTCCCTGCGCGCAGGGGCTATCCTAACCGTGAGGGTGGATATTCGCCCGCATCACTTCATCTTATACCAGTTGCCCGCAACCGACGTGGCCCCGGACAGAAGCGAGCTTGTCGCGCCGATCATCCCGGCGGTCTTGGCGCTCGACGCCTTCATGTCGTTGAGGCCGGCAGACGCGCGGAAGTTGCTCCCCTGCGCCTCGTATCCCAGCCGCTCGCGTTCCGTGTTCCCACGCACCGTCTGCGCATCGAGTTCGCCGAACTGCGCCGTGTCGCCGAGGATATCCAGGGGCGAGCCCGTGTCGAGTTCGATGCCGCTCGACGCCACCGCCGCGCGCTGACGGGCGAGCGTGATCGTCGTCTTCCGGCGCTGGGTCGCCTCGGCTTCCTTGCCGCGCTCCACGGCGTCGGCGGCTGACCGCTGCGCCAGGATCGAGTTGTTGCGATCCACGGCGGCCTGATACTTCGCCGCCTGCGATTGGGCCTGCCCCTGCTGGATCGCGCCGAGCGCCGACACGCCCGTCCCGACGATACCGGCGATGGCCGAGAGGGTCGCGATTTCACAAATGGGGGCCTCCTATCGAGAAGCGGTGGAACGGGCGGCCGAGGGCGCCGTAGGGTTTCGCATCATGTATCACGAAACCCAGCCACCGCAGCCACGCAATCGTCCGCGTGGACCGGGCGTCGATGTGGTTCTCCATCCACGGATGCGCCGCCAGCAGCCCTGGCATCGCCGCCCGCGTGTACCGCAGGAACGGCCGGGGGTTCGTGTCGATCAGGGGCGTACCGAGGAGCCATGGAGCCCTACGGGCAGACATGAAGTTGGCACGGGATATGCCCGATATAAACATAGGCTCCCCGTCAAGGAGCCCGACCCATGTCCGGTCAGAGGCGGCAAGGCACCGAGCAATCGCACCTGCCGGAGGAGCAAGCGACGTTGCAGCGATCTCCCGAAGATCGACACCGCGTAGCACGCCAGCAAACAGATCCACATCACCGTCAGCAGCGGGACGAACCACCAACTCATTCTGCATCTCCCCCCGCCTCGAATTGAGGAACCACGGCGAGGATCGTAGCAGGCGTTAGGGCGACAGAGAAGCGCACGCGCCCGTTGTTGTTCCAATCACCGTCCACCTTCGCCTCATACGAGCCCGTGAACAGGCCGCCGGGCGCTTCCTCGCCCTCGTCGCCGCGCACGTCGTGACCGTACAGGCCGTCGTTCCCGGTCGCGGTGTGCAGCAATCCGGCTGTCTTCTCAACGTGGACGACGATCTTCTGGATATTCCGAAGTTCGCCGTTCAGCGAGACGTTCCCCACGTCGAGGTCCAGCGTCTCCAGTTCCGAGCCATAGTACAGGCCGAGCGCAATCGCCTCGCCGGGGAACGGCAAATCGACCCGGCCGTTCACGACCGTCAGGCCCTGGACGACCCGGCCGTTCACGACCCCAACAACCTGCCGGCCCTCAAGGTGCCCGAGCCCCGACACACTCGACGTGGTAGGCCCGAGATATTGCAGGCCGCTGTCCACGAAGAACGACTGGAAAATGTTGTCCATTCGGCGGGACCGGCGGCGCTCGATATACCGGACCTGCTGCCCCTGGACCGTGCGCCGAACGACGAAATAGAATACGTCCTCCTCGCCCTCTGCGACGGCGGCAACACTCTCGAAAATGCCATCGGTGACGTGGGGCGACCACGCCCAGACTTCTTCGTCTTTGAGGTAGGTGAACGACAGTGCGCCGCCGTCGCTCATGATGAACATCATGGTCGAGTGCGGGACCTGCGCGTACGCCATCTGGACGATGGTTCGCCCCTCAAACAGATGGCCGGCAAGCAGGGATAGGTTCACGCCTCGATACTTGTTTTGCCCGAAATCGTACGCGATGGAACGGACCGTCTGCCCCTTCGCCTGGACGAACACGATATCGTCCTGAACGATGAGCGGCTGGACGTTCTCAGCGCACCCATACGACGACTGCTGACGAGCATCGACAGCGCTCGGCGTGATCGTGCCCTGATCGTTCCCGCGCACGCGCCACTCTCCCGACGTGGTGAAGACGATCAGATCCTCCACGGCAATGAAGAATAGAACGTCCTGGCGCTGACGGGCGGCGAGCGCGAACGTAATCGCGTCGCTATCCCGCGTCGGGAACGAGGTGTTGAAGTTGTTGAAATCGCCGGACTGCGAAAGGTTGATTTGGTTCGCCTTGTTTGCAGGGCCGCCAAGAACGACGCGCTGCTGAAAGTACGCCGACGCGCGAGGCCAGTTGCCCTCCCCGTTGAATGGGTCTTTCTGTTGTGGAACTCCGTTCGATGTATCTGGCGAAACGTTCGCGTCCTGATACCCGATCTTTCCGTCGCTTCCTGGGGGCTGATCCTGGAAAAGAGTTCCTATGATACCGAAAATCGTCTTATCCTGCTTGTAAAGGTTGTAAGACGATGCGCCGTTTACCTTAGTAAACCGGATCTCGTTGTTGAACCCTCGCAGGGTTAGATCGTTCTGGATCGTGACGAAAGACGACGGTGCACTTTCGCGTCCAGTAAGTGCGTCTATCGACGTAACCGTGTACGTGCTCGGAAAGTTATACCGAGCCTCACTTCCATCTGTCGCCAGAGGGCGGTCGTTCGCCTTTCCCTCCAGGTCGTTCGGCGCCGGGACAGCGGGTGTCACCACGATATCCGAGAACCGCCAGTCATCGAGCGCGAACCGGGATAGGTTCTGCGGCCGGTACGCCTGCGTCGTGATCTTGAGAACGTCGTTCGACTGCTCGAACCGCAGGCCCTTCACCACGTCGGCGCCATACGGCGTCTGGATCGAATAGGGAACCCCGTCCTTCAGGATCAGCGCGCCCCGGCGAAGTACGCGCATGTACCCGTCGCCGAACTCCAGCACGCACGTATCGTTCGGCGAAAGCTGGAATTCCACGAGACGAACCGTCGTGGCCGACCCGCCGCACGCCGCAACGAATTCCAGACCCGGACGGTTCGAGGCGCCCCCGTAGGGATGCACGATCCAGTTCGTGAGTTTGGCCGCGCCCGTAGCGTACTTCGCCAGATCCACGCGCGCGTGAAGCTTGGGGTCGAGTTCCCCGCCTGTAAACGACGCTTGGAGCTTCTTGGGCATATCAGGACCCGATTGTGGTTAGGCCAACAACGCCGGGGCCGAGAAGGTTGCTTTCTCCAAACTTTGCCTGAGCGTTATCAAACAAAGCTACGCTAATGCCGGTCAGCATGTCGTGGAAGTAGTTCCCCACGAACGAGATCAGCGAAGCGTTCTGACCGAACGAGGCCCCGGTGTTGCAGTACCCGAACTCGTTCCCCATTACGACCATGCCAGTTAGGCTGGCCGCACCCGAACCGACATGAACGATGCCGCCGCCGTTGTTGCCTCCCGAGGCGTTCGAGATGTAGTTCCCGACGATGGACACGCCCATGATGCCCTGACCGGCCGGGCCGAGCAATATAGCCCCGCTCGCCGGCCCCTGGTCCACCATGTTGTCCGTCATGCGGAAATTGAGACACGAGGACAGTTCGACCAACGGCCCGCCCGTAAGGACGCTGTTGCACTGCGAAATTGTGATACCCTCAGGTCGCGCCTGCCCCGGCGCCGCGCCGATGCTAATACCAGCGCCGGGGCCGCCGAAATACGTCCGCCGCACGGCGCTGTTGATAAGGATGCGCGAGGCCGTTCGCGTGAATAGGATGCTGTACTGGCCCGGCGAGAAATTCGAGATCGTGCAGTCGTCCACGTACGAATTCGAGCCGCCGATGCGGATCAAAGCGCCCTGGTTCGTGTTATTCAGCGACACGAGGTTGCAGTTGCGGACAAGATCGCCTTCCGTCTGGATAAGGTCGATCATCAGGCCGGCAGAGCCGTAGTGCTCCATCCCCAGGTTCTCGACGGTTGCGTGCGCCGATACCGTGGCGAACGTGCTCACGGCCGCCTCGGTCTTCAGCCGAGACCCCAGGGCGCTACCGCTCGACAGGCCGTAAACTCGCAGACCACTGATATCAATGGTCGGACCGTTCAGCAGGAACGTCCGTGCGTGGGCCGGGAAGAAAAGCGCGCGCCGCCCATTCGCTCGGGCGAACGCCGCCGCTTCCGCAACTTTCGGCGCCACGTTTTCGCCGGCCGCAAGCTGCACCTCGCTCACGAACCCATCCATGACGTTCACCGCGCCGGATTGGGCCGCCTGCTGCTGCGCATCTTGGTAGAGGGAATATTCGATGAACGTCCCGTCGCCCTTGCCAATGCACCGCTTGAGGTCCGTCAGGTTCACGAACGGCTCGCCCTGCCGCAGGGCGCGCGGCCCCGTCGTCGGCGGACGATACCCGGCATCGACGGAGCGGCGCTCTTGGATGCGCTCAAGGATCAGATCGGCCACGCTTAACCCTCTTGTCCACTACCACCCATGCCGGCCGATATCAGCGCGAGCAGGGCGTCGAAGTTGTCGAGATCGCCATCACCGTCCACGTCCTGTCCGGCGTAGCCTTCGCGCTTTCCATCGACCGCGACGGTGAAGTCCGAACTGCCAAGGATCGGCATGGGCGGCTCGAGCGGCGCCGTCAGCCCCGGCACGTATGCGGCCTCAAGCTCGGACGGTGATCCCGTTAGCATGGCGGGGGCAGGGGCGCCGCTTTCGTTCGGAAGGTAGTGAACCGCCAGCGGTCCGACGTGAGCCCCGTACATGGCGCCTTGCGCCCGCTCAGCCCGCGTCAGGCTCGGGATGCCGCGCACGCCGAGCCAGTCCGGCACCGGGTCCTCGCCGATGTCGTTCGTGTCCTCGTTTGCCGCGTCCACCTGCGCCTGCGCCACGACACCGGCCGCGAGTTTACGCATGGCGTCCACGAGCGAGATCTTGCCCGTGAGCGGCATGGCGAGCGCCATCGCTAGGGTGTAGGCGGCGGCTTCTACGAACTCCACGTCGTAATCGGCCACATCCGTCACGCGGGCCGAGTAACGGAACACCGGGGCCGCGCAATTGGTGAAGATCACCGACCGGCCTGATACCCGCGCGATGTGATAGGGGATGATCGGGTCGAGCCGGTTCGGCCGCGCGATCTCGCGCAGGCACAGGCAATCGGCGGGAGTCTCGTAAGCGTAGATCCAGCCCGGCGGGCACGCCACATCGGCACGGGTGCCGGGGGCGTAAGACCGGGCGAACGGCCAGTCGAAGGCGCGGATCGCCGTATCGATGGCCTGCCGGTAGAAGATGCTCGCCTGCTTGGCGGCCGGGCTCAGGTTGTTGAACGCCGTGATGGTGTTTTGGCGTAGATGGCCGAGGGCGAGGTTGCAGATCTCAATTTCAGAAGCTGCCACGTCTCGCCCTCGTCTGTATCGCCCTCAGTTCGGGCCGAGCCCGCCGCCGGCCAATCAGGCCAGCTTGAACCGATTGCGCGGGATCTCCTGGCCGCGCGCATCGAGCGGCTGCATCCATGAGGCGAGCGGGCCGGAATAGTTCCGGATGATCTCGCCCTCGTTGCGGATCGCGTCGAGGTAGTACGCAGACTTCGTAACCAGCACGTCCTGATTTTCGAGTTCCGGGTACGTGCGCGGACGGATCACCTTGCCGGTGCGCTCGTCTTTGCCCCAGGTCGTGTTTTCGCCGTCCTCGAACTCGTACGGGTCCGGGGTGCGCTGGTTCGACGTGAGCGACAGTGGGACCGGCTGGCCGAGCGGCGCGGACGTGATGCCGGTGCCGGGCGTGCGGGCGACAGCGGCCGGGTCGAACTGCGCGCCGGGGCTGGCAAGCAGCGTGTCCTTCGGCTCGGACGGGTCAAGACCCTCGACGCCGGATCGGCCCTGCATGGCGGCAGTGTCTCGCGCGATCTCGTCGGGCTCCTGGCGGGCGCCGATGGCCTGCTCCTCAACACCGCGCTCGTCCTTGCCCTGCGCCTTCTGCGCCTGGACGCCGGACTTCTCGGCCGCCTCGCGGGCCTTGGCGCGAGCTTCGTCCGCCTGCTTCTGCCGCTGGTCGCTCATGATCGTGTCCTCAGGTCTGTAGCCGGCAGGGCGGCGGGTGCGAGTGGCGAAGGCGCTTAGGCGCCGACGCTGTTGGGCAGGCCGTTGGTCAGGCGGGCCGAGAGCGCGCCGGCCGTGAACGGGCCGTTGGCGACCGTGTAGACGAGATCCACGTACCGCTTGGCGTTCTCGGGCACGCGGGCCAGGAGGTTCAGCGAGCGCATCGAGATCCCCTTCTTCAGGGACGCGACCGGGATGGCGGCCGAGGTCGAGTGGATCGTGACGCCCGTCACCATGTCGGCAGTGTCGGCCGAGCGCACGGACACCGTGAGCGTCGCCGCGCCGGCCGCCGTGAAGTCGGTGAACACGTCGAAGAAGATCTGGCCGCCCCGGTCGGTGCCAACGCTGTTGCCGGTGTAGGCGGGCGGACCCATGTCGAGTTGGTTCACCGACGCGGCGGTGGCAGTGATGACCTGACGGTCGGAGAATTCGTCCTGCTTGGAAAGGATCATGGCGTGCGAGCCTCGCGGTGAACGGTGGTTACTCGGCGTCTTCCGGAAGGGCAATACGCCCCGGCTGGAAGACAGCCCGGTTGAGCCACATGAAGGACTGCTGAAGCCCGGTGATAGCGAGGGCGGCCATGCGACCGTCCATGCCTTCCGTATCGCGGATCGCCTCGGCGGCGCGCAGGCATCGCTCCTCCAGGGCCTTGTTCGCGTTGACAATCCCCACCTTGTCGGCGGTCTGCGGGTTGTAACCTGCGACTGGCAGGCCCTGGTGCTGATCCGACATGCGAGCCTCGCTCGGAGAAATGGGCTGTGGGCCTTCCACCCACTCGGGGATCGGGAGGCGGACCCGCAGGCTACCCACCTCTCCCGTCCTCTGCCGGCGGCGGCCGGCGCGCCATCCCTTGCGTTACTGGACGCGTGCCTCGGTGTTCAAGATTTGCTCCACGCGCCGGATCGGCACGCCGTCGAACATCATGACCTTCTTGCCGGCCACGGTCTCCCAGGTCAGGTTGAGACCGACCTTTTCGAGGATCGCCTGCCGGAGCTTCGACGCCGTGTTGCGGTTCATGTACCACGCGGCGCGGCCCATGCCAGAGAAGCGGATCGTCTCGGACGCCTGGATCATCAGGCCGACGAGTGCCTTGAGCTTCGTCACGTCCGTGGTCAGGTCCGACACGTCGATGTTCGCGATGCGGACGACATAGCGCCAGTCGCGGAGGCCCATGCCGGCGTGCCACTCGAAGTGGTCGCGGAGAACCTGATACATCGACCCGTCCGAGAGGGTCTTCGTGTCCTCGCCGAGGTCGCGGTGCTTGAGGCCGCCTGGGACGCCGCGCGGGTAGAGGCCGAAGCATGTATCCTCGCCCCACACCACGTACCAGATCGAGGTGTTGTCGAGGCCGGTGCCGCCCGCGTCGATGATGTTCGCGCCAGTGCCCGCCGACAGCGAGTTGTAGCGGGGCGAGAAGCCGGTGAACATCTGCGGCACGACGTTCTGATTACCGTAGAGGAACGCCTGTTGCATCTGCTGGTTCATGCCCTCCATGATGCCGCGCGCTTCCGAGAGGCGGAGCGCCGCGCCATCCTTGGCTAGGTCGATGAGCTTCTTATCGGGCTCGGAGTAGTTCTCCAGCATCCCGACCGTATCCTTGACCTGCGCGCGCGTGGTCTTGGCGGGCTGGACGCCCTGGTAGAGCATACGCCACGTGCCGGCAGGGAGGCCCGTGCGAATGGCCGACGTGTGCGTGTCGCCGCCGTTGCACTCCATCCACAGGATATCTTCCAGCATCTCGTTCTGCTGGTTCAGAATTTCGATGATGCGAGCGACCGACCCGTTGGGGTCGAGGGTCTTGCTCACATCCGCGAGCGTCATGACCAGGGAACCGACGACTGCCATTTTCATAACCTCACGAATGATGCGTGAGGCTTCAGAGCTGCTTTGTCCCCCCGGACGCTACTTCATGTTCGGGTATAGTGCCTGTGCGTCGGACACGCGACCCGTACCCGAACCGGGCAGGATGGTTGCGCCTTCGCCCATAGCCTTACCGATCCGCGTGAATAAACGCAAGATGTTGGGGTTGTTCCCGAGGCCGTAGGTGTCGAGGATTTGCATGGCCCGTTCGTCTCCGAACGCCTGGAACCCCTTCGACGCCATGGCGAGGTTTTCCTCGAACTTCGCGCCGCCGATCTCCGGGTCCGCCTTGGCTTCGTTCAGCCAGCCGTTCACCATCTCGGAATGCTTCGCGATGGCCTCGCCGGTCACGCGGGTGTACAGGTCGGTCATGGCCTGCGCCTGCGCCGGGCTCATCTTGTGCTCGCGGAACAGCGGCTCGGCCACCTCCATCAGCTTCGCGTCCATCTCGACGCCGTCCGCCATCTTGATCTCGTACTTCTCGGGCAGGGCATTGCCATCCACGTCTTTCGGCGTGGCGTCGTCGGCCGGCGGCGGCTCCTCACCGGCCGGCTTTACCTTGTCCTTGCCTTCCACCTTGCCGTCATCGGCGGCCGGCTCGGCGGCTTTCGCTGCGCCCTCGGCAGAGGTCGCGAGTGCGCCAGCCAGGGCCGAGGGTTGCGCGCCGTCGCCCGCAGCGCCGCCAGCGTCAGCAGTTCCTCCGGCTCCATCGCCAGCGCCGGCCGCGCCGCCAGCACCATCCCCGCCAGCCCCAGCAGCGCCAGCATCGCCGCCGCCACCCTCGTCGGGCGGGGCCAGATAAATGCGCGGGCCGATGCCGGCAGAGAGGATGGCTGCAATGGAACCTCCACGGTTCGGGTTCGTATTCATCGCTCGTTCTCCCCAAGCATCTTATGCCAGTACGACAGGCCCGCATCCTTCACGCGGGCGATGATGTGCAGCCCGGCCTCATGCGAGCCGGCGTTGCGCTCGCCATGGACGGGCATGAACGCGCCCGTCGCGGCGATGATCTCGTAGACGGCGCGGCGCCCTGCCGGCTCACGGAGCACGAGGCGCATGTCGTCTCGGGACTGCTCCTCGGCCGTAAGTGCGTCCTGTTCTTCCTGGCGCGCCTCGGGCCCGTCAGACAACCCCGGCCGCGCGCCCTCCCACAATACCTCGGTCGTCATCACACAGCCCCCACGCCGCCCAAGATCTGGCCCAGCATGTTATCCGGTGTCACCTCGGTTTGCGAGAGGGTTTGGCCGAGTTCCGCGCCCTGGCCGGCGGCGGCAATCGCGGCCTGCCCCTGCGCCGCCTTTTCCTTGTCCGCGCGGATCGCCGCAACCTTGTCGTCGGACAGGATGATCCCCGGCGGCACGCCCGTGGCGTCTGCGTATTCGTCCATCGCCTGATCGGCGTCGAACTTGTCCACGACGGACGGGAAGACGCCGGCAAGGCCGCCGAGGAACCGCGCGCAGTTCTCGATCCCGCCGATGGCGACGGCCCGCTGTGCCTGCGCCAGGGTCGAGATGAACTGGACCTTCAGGTCCATGCCCTGCAACTCCTGCGGCGGATCGGGGAGGATGCCGGCGCGGTGCATGATGTTGAACGTGCGCGTGATCGCCGGGTCGAGGTTTTCGTTGTGCAGCCGTTCGAGCACCGGCCCAAGCGCCAACAGCTTCTCCTCGTGACGCTCGTCCACCTCGCGGGCCGTGATCTCGCGCCGGTCGGACTGCGCGAACATCAGGAACAGATCGTAGAAATACCCGTCCTTGATCCGGCTTTCCGAGCGCGTGATCTCGCTCGCCACGGCTTGGATGCCCTGGCCGTTCATCTCGTACAGCGGCGAGATCAGCTTGCCGCCGGGCATCGCCGCCGCGTCGGGCGTGAACGTGTGGCCGCCGGCCCGGTGATTGATCTTCAGCATCGAGGAGGCGCCGCCCTGCGTCGGCGGCGTCGCCATCTTATCGACCATGATCTGCTTGCGGATCTCCATGAGCTGGAGGCCCTTCACGTCGTTCAGCACCTCCAGGCCCGGCCCGTATCCGTACACGTCGTCGTCGCGCACTTCCCAGCGGGGGGCACACGCGGGGAACTCGTGGCACCCCTTGCAGTCAAGCAGCGTGTCGGCGTTGGCGTTCTTCTCGAAATGTACGCGCAGGTACGGCATCCCGCGCGGGCCGGGCACGCCGCGCACCTGCTGCATGTTCGGCTCGACGGCCTCAACGATGTCCACCATCGCGTCGAAGTTCGACTGGTCGTACATCTGCATTACGGTCGGCGACACGCGCCGGCCCCACCGCTCGACGCAGGCCATCACGGTCAGGCTGAACTCGCGATAGATCGTGCCCACCGCGCCGCGCGCGTCCAGCGCCAGGAAGTACGTGCCGGGCGAGTACGTGTGGCACCGGATCACATCCTGATAGTCCTCATCGATCATCATCACGGACGTGCCGAAGTCGCCGAGATCGCCGTACCCGGTGTGGAGCGAGTTGTAGATGTTCGACCGCTGAAACACCGTCGCCATCCGCCGGGCGACCGTCGTGAGATAGTCCTTTACCGCGCCGTTCTCGGATAGGTCAGGATCGGGCGTCGTGAGGCGGAACCACGGCCGGGCCGGGCTCGACACGCCGGACTGCATTCCGCTCTTGAGCGTGCGGCTCGCGATGGTCGCCGTGGTGTTGATGATGTCCGACGACTGCCGGTTGTCATCCTTCTGGCCGCGCTGCCCGAGGAACCGCCCGCGCCGGGGCCGGATGAAGCGGGACACCTCCCGCATCTCGGCCTCGTAGAACGACCGCTCCGACCGCAGCATCTCCAGACGCTTGCGGAACGGCTGGCTCTTGAGATCCAGCACGAGCGCGGACGGTCGCGGCAGGGGCGCGCCCTGTGTCGGTGCTGCCGTGACCATGACCATGCGGGGACCTCAGATGGATGCGGCGAGGATGAACAGGAGCCACGCCAGGGCTGTTGCGACCGTCGCGGCGGCGGCGGCGGTGGCAAGCCCCTCGCGCCCGCTGTGCTCCAGGCCTGAGCCGACATGGGCCGCCGTGAGCGCCACGGCGCCGCAGAGGAGGCCCATGAGGCCGAGGCCGGACCCGCGCGCCAGGAACAGGAACGCGTTGAGCCCCATCGCCCAGGCGACAAGCAGATGACCATTCAGAGCCGAGTTGACGGCATGGAACATCTGCATCGCTACTGCCCCAGCTTCGCTTTGCCGCCGGTCTGGCCCATGGCGTCCAGGGGCTTGCCGGCAGTGAGGAGTGTGGACCCAGAACCGGAGAGAGCCCGCAGCCGCGCCTGCTCGTCGGAGCGGGCGCGGTTCACGTCGGTGTCGCCAGCGGTCGGAACCTGCGGAGGCGGCGGGGGCAGCGGTGGGGGAGATGCGGACTTGCCGCCGAAGATGCACATGCGATCCCTCTAGGTTACCTGAACCCAACCATCTACCACGTCGTACACGAATTCCTGTGATCCGCCAGTCAGGATCGCGACCGGCGTCCCGAGGTTCACATTCAGGACGTTGAGCGCCCCGAGGATCGTCCCCAGTGTGTTGCGCTGCTTGATGCGGAAAGAGGCGCCGGGGAACGCCATGTTCGTGGACAGCGTGAGCTTGCGCGTGGTGCCGAGCGGAACGTTGCCGTCGAGCAACAGGATCGAGGGCGTCTTGAGAGCCTGAAGCGTCATGTCGGCCGCCACCGTCTGCTTGGCAGCGAACACCGGGCGCACGGGCTTCCAGTACATCATTGCGCCCGTGCGCGCGGCCAGGACGAGATCGGTTGTGGAGCCGAACAGGTCGGTAACGCGGGCATACTTGCCGAGGTTCGCCGCCGGGTCGGGCAGGGTATCCACGAGGAACGAGCCGTCGAGGATCGTCGGGATGCCGGGCATCCCCTGAACGATCTGCCGAACGTCCTCCTCGAATGTGAGCGGTCCACCGGATAGGGGCATGGCTGGCGGGTCCTAATAGGGGGCTCGGATGGCGAGGTAGATCGTGGTTGTGTTGTTCGATCCGTAAAGACCTCCGGCAGCTCCGCCGTCCTGAAAACCGGATGACGCAAACCCGCCATAGTCTCCCGAAAGAGAGGTTTCAGCCCCGCTCGTGTTGGCTTGCAGGAAATTGGCTGCGCTTGAGTTCCAGCCCCTCTGTGCGTCCAAGATCAGCCAATTAGCGGCTCCACTGGACCTTTTCAGGATAACGAACTGCGGTCGCCAGCCGAGATTTACGAATGGTTGCGTACCATCGGCGTTTCCGACGTAGCTCCCACACTGCACAATCCCGTCTGCGCTCGGATCGTGCGCGAAGAGGTACGCGACGTAGCGCCCACCAGATGCGTTGGTGCGAGATGTTGAGCCTACTGTGATTGTGGCGGCGGACGATCCATTGAAATACTCGCCGCCGCCATCGTTTACAGAGGCAGTGCTATTCAGGAAGAGAAACTGTTGAGCCGTCAGCGAGCGATGAGATACCGGCCAATCCAGAGCCGTGTCCAGACGCTTAACAACCACCATACCCGGCGGAATACCAAGACCGTGCGGGATCAGCCTGTTGCTCGTGCCGTCGCCCGTCCATGTGACGATATCGAAGAACTTGGCGGCGCGGGCGAAGGACCACGAGGCGAAAGACGCGCCAGTAGAGGTTAGCGAAGACCCAACCGTGAAGCCGTCAACGTTGAACGCCGTCAGGAAGCTGGCCGAAGCCTCCGCCCCGGTGTCGTTCGACAGAAGGTACTTGCCTACGCCTCGGGCTGTGTCGTGCAGAAAATTGTTGCCCGCACTATCTCGCCGCTTGGCCCACACCAAGCCGCCCTTGCCCGCCAAATCGACCCCGTTCGTGATCGTCTGCGTGCCGCCATTCCCCGTATACAAACTCGTCGCGAACACGTCCTGCGGCTTCAGGATCGCGCCTCCTCCCCCGACAGGGAGCCCGAGCGACCGGCGGGTGTTGAAGCGGAACCCCATGGCTTAACTCGCCGCCCAAGTCTGCGGGACAGACGCCGTGAGCGAGGCGGTGTTGATCTGCCCCGTGCACAGCTCGTCCGGTTCTGTGACGTAGTATTGGCCGGCAGGGACGAAGATCATCCGCTTCGCCGTCGTCGCGCCTGCGGCGGGCGGCGTGGCGTTCGCCGCCGTCGTGTCCGCCCCGACGTTGATCCGCAAGGCTATGGTCGCGCTCCCGGTATTCTGATAGCTCAGCTTCTTCCGGTTCGGGTCGGCGGCCAGGATCGTCGCCGACGTGTTTACCGTGGCGCTCGTCGTGCTCGACCCCTCGGACAGCATCGCGCGCTGCGTCACGCTCGTCGTGACCGCCCCCGACACCGGGACCGGCACGCCCGCTGCGTTGCCCTGGATTGTCTGCGCCTGCGCGCCGGCGGTGCCCGGCGCGGTCACAGACCCGCCGGACGAGCCACCGCCGCCGGCCGAGATCGTGCTACCGTCCGGGTTCACCACGGCCACGAGCGGCACGTCATCGCCCGCCACGGGCAACTGCGCGGCTTGTCCAATCCTGAGGTAATCGCGCAGGCCCATGGGTTCGGTCCTTACATGCTCAAGTCGAGGTTGTAGATGATATTTCCCTGGTTGCTTAGGCCAAGGATATAGACGCCCATCGTGACGTTAGTAGCATCCGCCGCGATGAAGAACGCGGTCCCACCCTGGAACACCGCTCCTCCTGAAGCAGACGGCGGGCCCTGTAGGGTGCAGTGGCATTTGTTGAGGTTCGGCGTGCCGGCCAGCCCGTGCGGAAACAGAATGAAGCCGGCGACGTTTCCGGCGCCTGTTGCGGCTGGGAAGTTGCTCGTTCCCGTAACGTACGGGAACTTCCGCGCGAGCTTGTGTCCGGCGGTCTCATACGAGACGATCAGCCTGGACTTGTCAGAGATCGAAAACTCGGGCGCGCCGCTGCCGGCGAACACGCACCGGCCGGTGAAGAACGGCCCGCCCGCCGAGCCGTCGATGCACACGAACGCCCGATTGCAGCCCTCGAAAGTCGCGCCGATGGTGACGTTTTTGCACTGGTTGAAGATGGCCCCCGTATCCGTCATCTGAATGAAGACGCTGCCGGTAAAATCGACGTTATCGGTCAAGCTGTCGAACGAGCAGCCGAACTTGCCGCCGAAGATGTAATCCTGGAACCGAGCGAACTTAAGCACCGCATTGGGGCCGTTGGCGAAGACGCTGTCCTGCCCGATGACGGGGCCGACGAACTGATCCGTAGCGTCGTACCAGTTCGACGTGCTGCGCAGATCGAGGATGCCAGGCCCGCTCGGACGGATAAGCATCGTCGTTCCGGCCGCGATGCAGAACGAGTTGCCTGTCAGTCGGAGAAGAAGGCAGCACTCGACAACGACGCTGAAATTCCGCGTCTGCGTCGAGTTGAAGGAGATGTGGATGCCTTCGGGCTTGGACTGATTGCCGTTGTAGTTTGTCCGCGCGTCGCGACTTCCGACGTAGACGAACGGGCCAAACCCGCCACAGTAGTTCTGATCGACATGATTTTCGTAGCAGTGGATCGGTTCGTTTGCAGGTCGGTCGATAGCAATTGCGAAGCTGTCGTTGTTAGTTCGGAAGTTGTCAAACGCATTGTGATGGTAGTGGCTCAACGGGCCATTTGT
>Ga0182232_1000034_pt1 | contig 48301 bp, 41 predicted proteins | sample G6R1MG_30_FD_155484 | JGI IMG/M metagenome (GOLD analysis project Ga0182232, IMG submission 155484) | Phyllosphere microbial comminities from miscanthus, Michigan, USA - G6R3_NF_07NOV2016_LD2 MG | ecosystem: Host-associated > Plants > Phyllosphere > Phylloplane/Leaf | place: USA: Michigan... | reverse complement strand
CCCGGTCGAGGACACCGCCTTCCTCAGCAACGACGGCACGCCTTATCCGATCGGCGGTACGACGACCTTCAACCTCTACGGCCAGTACCGGGTGCGCGGCGGCTTCATGGACGACACGCGGCTGCGCGTCGGCGTGCGCAACCTGTTCGACAAGGACCCGCCGATCACCGCAGACGGCTATCTCGGGTCGCTCTACGTGCCCTATGCGCGTTATTGGTACCTCACGATCGGAAAGCGCTTCTGATGCGACCCTCTCCAGCCCTGCTCGCCTCGTGCCTGCTGCTCACCGCCAGTGGCGCCGAGGCGCAACGTGCCACCCCCGCGCAGCCCGCTCCCTTGCGATCGCCCGTGGTCGCAGCGAAGCGTGGCGGCCCAATCTCCATCCTGTTCATCGGCAACAGCTTCACCCAGGGCGCGCACTCGGCCGTACGCAACTGGCAGGCCGGCAGTGTCACCGACCTGAACGGCGACGGCTACGGCGGCGTGCCGGCCTTGTTCAAGGCCTTCGCCGAGCAGGCCGGCCTCAACTACCGGGTCAGCCTGGAGACTCAGGGCGGCAAGTCTCTCGGCTTCCACTACGACGAGCGACGCGCGCGCTTCGACCGCGCCTGGGACGTCGTCGTGCTGCAGGAGTTCAGCACGCTCAGCCGCGAGCGGCCGGGTGACCCGACCGACTACGTCCGCGACGTCGGTCGGATCGGTCGCCTGCTTCAGGCGCGCAATCCAGCCGTACGGATCGAGCTGATGGCGACCTGGAGCCGGGCGGACGCGACGTACCGTGGCAAGGGCCCATGGGCCGGCAAGCCGATCGCGACCATGGCGAGCGACCTGCAGAAGGCCGCTCGAACCGCACGCGCCGCCAACCCGTCGGTACGCGGGGTCATTCCCGTAGGCGCAGCGTGGAACCTAGCGTTCGAGCGCGGCGTCGCCGATCCCGATCCCTATGACGGCACCGCGTTCGACCAACTCGATCTGTGGACCTACGATCAGTACCATGCCAGCGTCGCGGGCTATTACCTAGAGGCGCTCGTCGTCTTCGGGGCGATCACCGGGGTCGATCCGTCGACGCTCGGCCGCGACGAGAAGGCCGCCGACGAGCTCGGACTCTCGCCAGCGGATGCCGCGCGGCTGCAGCAAATCGCGTCCCAGCAGCTAAGGCAGCATGACTGACCTCGCAGAATGCTGCGCCGACCGGCTTAGCACCGCGAGGTGACCTACAAGCGGCCATTCGTCGCCGAATATGTTCACATCAACTTCCGCCTTTCGTTCAGACTCAAAAGATCTTGGCTCATGATAATGGCAGCTGGCCTGCAATCCTGCCGGTCGCTCACCAGCGCGGGCAAAAGATTCGCCGCTTGGGCCCGTGCCGAGACACCGGCCAGTCGGCCGTCCGCCAGACCCAAGACCCTTCACGCGCGATGTACCCGTGGCATAAGACAGGATCTCTGTTCCAACTCCGCCGTGCTATTGGCGGTGTCCAAGGAGATCGCCGATGAGCATGATACGCTGGTCCTGGCTTCTGCTGGGTATCGCAGCCTCGATGGCAGCCAACGCGCAAGGCATTAAGCCGGCGGTCGTATCACCGGGACCGCATCCCGTTCGGATGCAGGCTCTCGGCGCCCGACCGGGCATGGCACCGATCGCTCCGCAGCAAACGATGACGGTCTGGCGCGCGGGCGCTGCAACCTGTGGAGCTGAACCGGTCCCACCCATGCGCGCACCCAATCCGCTGCCCTCGCTGAGTTGGGGCACAGCGAGCGAAGCGCCCCTGCGCTTTGCTTTTCGGATCGACGAGCGCGGCCGTCCGCTTGGAGTCCGTCAACTGGAGCGTCGCTACGTCGCGAGCGCAGGCGATGTCGCACCAGCGCTCGCATCCGCCCTCTTCGCCCCCGGCCGCCCGCGCGAGGGCTGCACCATCGACTTCACCGCGGAGCGGATGCAGCTCGACCAGGTGCCGGTCGGACTGGCAATGGCCTATACCGTATTTCCGACCGCCGGTCGTCCGCCCGCGGCGCTGTGGCAGCGCATCCGCCCCGCCGATGCAACCTGCTACGAGCCCACGCCTGCGCTGCTGAACCGCGCCTATCCCGACTTCACGGCTATGGATGGCGAGCAAGGCCGCCCTTTGTGGAGTATGACGGGCTACGACATCGACGCTGGCGGCAGGCCCGTGCACGTTCGCACGGTTGACGGATCCCGGTCGGCGTTGCTGGACGCAGCGGCGCGTCGAGCGGTCGAACAATCACGGTTCGGCAAGGGCGCGCGGCACGGCTGCCTCTATCCTTATTGGAAGATCGCCGATCCGATGGCGGCGCCGGAGCCGCCGTCTCGCGACAGCGCCGCCGCCCAGTCGGAAGCATGCAAAGCCCTGGGCGAGTGGGTCCGCGCACCGCGCCTGAGCTATCCGGACAATTATCGTCGCCGCGGCATCGAAGGCTGGGCAATCGTGGCTTACGATGTCGCCCCTTGGGGTGCGCTCGGCAACGTACGCGTCATCGCGTCTGAACCGACCAGCGACTTCGGCGACGCCGCCACCGCGATGTTCGCAGGGCTCTCCCGCAAGCCATCGGAAGCCGGGGCAAGCGGGTGCGTGGAGCGAGTCCGCTACGTCATGTCGAAGCCGGGGACCTCACGCCCGTCTGAGGATCCGGCGACGCTGTACTGATCCCACGAGTACGAGGTTCATGCGCGCGTTGGGAAGGGTAAAGCATGACCTGCGCAGGTACGTGCCATTGACGGGTTCGCACGTTCAAGCCGGCATGAGCAGCGCGTACAATCGTTACGGTGCTGTCAGCCTAACGCGAACCCGTCGCCACCGGATGCACCTCGGTCTTTGAGGGTCGCAGCCTAGCGAGCACCTGCCGCTCCGCCAGCGCGGCGGAGCGGCGTTCCCAGTAGGTCTGTTGATCGACGACGTGGCGCTCCAGGCTGAAATGATTAAGGACGCAGGCGAACTTCTGTAGCGTCTTCATCTGCCTGAACCGGAGCATGGCCCGCTCGCGTTGTCGGAACGGCAGGTGGCTGTTCTCCACCCGATTGTTCGCCCAGCGGCCGACCTCCTGCTTCTCGGCATTGCCGAGCTCGTTCATCGCGGCACGGTAACTGCGCAGAGGCACTGTCAAACCTACGGGGCAGGCGCTCGATCCACGCTTCCGAGACGGACGTGTCGAGCGATCCGCGCATGATAAGTGCCAAGGCCTTGATCTGGCTGTTGCCGGTGCAAGTTCAGGCGGAGGTTTCGGCGATCCTCGCAACGCCGGCCATACTTATGCTCGCGGCTGGCACATGCCCGCATGGATCTAAGCACCTGCTCCATGCAACTTGCTTGGAACGCCCTTCACCAAATCGGGTTATCGCAACGACGCGGCACGGACGAACCGGCCATCGCTTGAGGACGGCCGATGAAACAGCGTGACGATTGGCATCTTACCGACCTGCTCGAATATGAGCATGGACGCGGAGATCCTTTCGCCGCGGCAGTTCGTGCCACTCGCATGCCTATGGTGATCACAGACCCGGCTCAGTCGGATAACCCGATCGTCTTCTGCAACGAGTCTTTTCAGAAGCTGACCGGATATACGCGTGAGGAGATCATCGGTCGAAACTGTCGCTTCCTGCAAGGACCGGACACCAGCATAGAGGACGTGGCAAAGGTTCGCGCCGCAGTCGACGGTGGACACGACATCGGCATCGATCTGCTGAACTACCGCAAGGACGGCTCTACCTTCTGGAACGCGCTTTATCTCAGCCCGGTCCGCAACAGTGACGGCGTCATCCAGTTCTTCTTCGCCTCTCAGCTCGATGTTTCGGATCGCATCGAAGCACATCGTATCGTCGCCGAACAGAAGGCGGCGGTGGATCGCGAGGTCGAGGCGCGAACGGCCGATCTGCAAGCGGCCCTTGAAGCCAAGACGCTGCTCCTTCACGAGGTGGATCACCGTGTGAAGAACAACCTGACGATGATCGGTTCGCTCCTGAGGCTGCAGGCGCGCAGCATCGCCGATCCCGCGATCACTGCGAAGCTCGACGCGATGCTCGAGCGGGTCGACGCACTCTCCACCGTTCACCGACGGCTCTACCAGTCGGCCGATATCACGCGCTTCGACGTGGGCGCGTTCACGGCCAATCTCGTGCCGGACGTCATAGGATCGACGGGGCGCACCGACATCAAGCTGGACATGCACTGCGAGCGGGTCGAGGTGCCGTCCGCTTGGGCTTCGGCCTTGGGCCTTATCGTCAACGAGGTCGTGACCAACGCGGTCAAGCATGCCTATGCCGATGGCCGCAGCGGCAAGTTGACGGTGCGTACCGAGCACAACGGCAGCGCAGCGGCGATTGAGATCAGCGACGATGGCCCAGGCTTCGATGAATTGGCTCAGCGAGACGGGCTCGGCCGCGTGCTGATCAAGCGGCTTGCAAAGCAGGTAGGAGGAACGGTCGAGTGGGCTGGTGCTGCACCTGGCGCCAAGGTCGTCATCAGCTTCCCGGTGGAACGGCCATGATACGCCTCGAGGTGCCCTTCGAAGTACTCATCGTCGAGGATGAGGCGCTTCTCGCTATGGACATCGAAGCGATGGTCGAGGACGCGGGCCACCATGTCGTCGCGGAGACCGCGTCTGTCCGTGAGCTGGTGGAGCTCGTGCCTAAGCGAACCCCGACGATCGCTTTTGTCGACATCCAGCTTGCCGAAGGCAGCAACGGCTTCGACGCCTGCCGCGTGATCCAGGAACGTTGGGCGAAAGCGGTCATCGTCTTCGTCACCGCCAATCCGCTTCAGATACCGGATGACTTCTGCGGCGCGCACGGCGTGATCCCGAAGCCGTTCACTCGCAATGGGCTGATGTTGGCCATGCGTTACATCGAGGAGGGCGTCTGTGATCCTCCGCCTGTTGCACCGCAGCCTTCAAGCTTCATCGCCTCACCTGCATTTGCTGCCACTTGGCATTGATCGTTAGTGTCGAAGAACGGCTAGCTTCCACTGGTACAGTGGCGCGGTTTTCGCAGTCCGGAGAGCAAGCTTTGCTTGCCCGCATGGCTGCGCCGGCTATGTCGCAGTCTTGCGGGCGGAGGCTCGAAGGCAACCTCAGCTGACACCGCGCTTGATGTTTACAGAAGCGGCAAACAACATCTAAGCCAGAGCCGACGCTCAGCGCACCATGCAGGCTTCCCAGCCCCGGCCATTCGTTCAGCTATGACACGGAGCTTTCCGCGATCGCGAACAACCCTCCAATTCCAAGCGCGTAGAGAACCAACACCGCTAATGAGTCTACGCCCATGCGAAGGATCTGCCGTCTGGGCCGGAAAATTAGCCCGGCCGCGTAGACGCAGGTCAGGAGGACGCCGAGGCCAGCTAGGTAGATGTCACTAGCCTGGGCGTCCGGCAGCACGGCCTTGCCGGAGATGATGACCGCGGGCAGGAAAAGGACGGGCAAGAAGGCGTTGCCGCCGAAGATGTCGCTAACGGCAAGTTGATAGTCCTTCATCCGCACGGACGTGATCCCGGTCGATAGCTCGGGAAGCGATGTTGCCGCCGCCAACACCGTGGCGCCAAACAGCACGCCGCTCAGGCCGATGTGACCCGCGATCGCATCGCCGCTTCGCTCCAGCAGCACACCCGCCGCCAAGGTCGCAACCGCTGCGCCGACGAACACCCATGCCACTCGCGCCGTGGACTCGCCTCGGCCATCGGAAGTCGCCTCCTTCTTGTCCTGCGAATGGCCCCTTGCCTCCACCTGGCCGTCAGGCGCGGTGCCGCTGTCCTGCCACGGCAGCCCGTTGCTGGCCCTGCTCGCCAGCCACAGGCCGACCAGCCACAACAGCGCGATCATCACCGCGCCTGGCGTGAGCCGGGCGGCGATCAGCGTATTCGGCAACTGGGTCGCCATGATCGAAACGATCAGCACGGCCACGACCAGCATCGCCTCGATCACGAGCGCGAGGCTGGCCGCGCGGTAGGTCAGCGGCACCCGCTCCTTCATGGCCACGTCCATCGCGGCGAGAACCAGCGTCTGGATGGCGATACCGCCGAGGATATTGCCGACTGCGACGCTCAGGTCGCCCGCGAGTGCCGCGCTGATGGTGATGGCGATCTCAGGCAGGTTGGTTGCGATTGCCAGGACGATGATACCGCCCAGCGCCTTGCCGAGGTGCAGTCGGGACGACAAGATGTCGGTTGTATCGGCGAGCTTGACACCGGCAATCCAGATCACGCCGGCACAGGCGGCGAAGATCGCCAGGAGCAGCGGCAGCGCTAGCCCCTCAAGCATGCCGTCTACCGTCGATCGGTGACGTCGCGACTGGTGAAAAGGAGACTAGCGCAACTGCCCCGATCGCCCTCGCCACGACGCGGATCGACCCGGCACGACGCCGAACTTGGACGCTTCTGCCCGTCATGATATCGACCTGATCGGTGGAATAGCGGCACGATCGGAGCGGCGAGAACAGGCCGGTCCGCTTGGCATTCGCTCGAACAGTGGCGTGATCAGCAGGTGCGGCGCCGCCAGTGCTGCGACGGCCGCGAACAGGCTACGAACGCCGCTGGTTTCCTGATGAAAAACCATCAAGCCGATGATGCCGACGATCAGGATCGCACCGGCGAGCAGTGGCGCCACCTGCCCGAGATAGGACGCCACGCTATCGCAGCCGATCTGCCGCTGCCGGGCCAGCGTCTGCGGAATCGCGTGGAGGACGAGAAACGGTGCTGTCAGTCTAATGCGAACCAGTCTCCACCGGATGCACCTGGGTCTTTGAGGGTCGCAGCCTAGCTGGCGAAGCTCTGCCACTCCGCCAGCGTGGCGGAGCTGCGTTTCCGGTAGGTCTGTCGATCGATGATGTGGCGCTCCAGGCTGAAGTGGTTGTGGAAGTCGGCGTGGACGGAGGCGAACTTCTGCAGCGTCTTCATCTGCCTGAACCGGAGCATGGCTCGCTCCCGTCGTCGGAACGGCAGGTGGCTGTTCTCCACCCGGTTGTTGGCCCAGCGGCCGATCTCCTGACGATCACGGCAGCCGAGCTCGTCCATGGCAGCGCCGTAGCTGCGCAGGCCGTCGGTGGTGATCGCCTCCGGTGAGCCGTGGCGCTTGAGCGCCTTCTTCATGAAGCTGAGCGCTGCTGCCTTGTCGCGGGCTCTGGTGACGTAGCTCTCGAGCACCTCACCTTCATGGTCGACCGCTCGCCAGAGGTAGACCATCTCGCCGTTCAGCTTCACGTACATTTCGTCCAAGTGCCAGCGCCAGTGGCGAAAGCCCCGCATGCGGCTGACCCGCTGACGGCGGATGTCGCCGGCAAACAGCGGGCCAAACTTGTTCCACCAGAGCCGCACCGTCTCATGGCAGATGTCGACCCCGCGCTCGAACAGCAGGTCCTCGACGTTGCGCAGCGACAGGGGGAAGCGGACGTACATGAGCACGACCAGCCGGATCACCTCGGGCGACGAGTTGAAGCGGCGAAACGGGCTAGGCGGCAATGCTCTCGATTTCCGGCTCATACGCCATCGATATCAGCCCCCTGCCCTGCCTGCCACGTTCGTTTGACGGAGCCCTGGGGCAGGTCCGCGCTCGAACCGCGCATGGCCGAGAATAAGGTGGCGATCGGGCAACGTGCCCCCAGCCTATATGTTCTCACCACCATGCCGATCGATCCAGACCAGACCGCCACCATTGTCACCGGCCGGGCCATCCGGGCCGGCCACGAAGAGGATTTCGAACATTGGGTGGTGGAACTGAACCGTCTTGCCCGCAGCGCAGCGGGGTATCGGACCGCGATCCGGCTCGGTCAGACTGCAGGCTTCCAGCATCTCCTCTTCCGCTTCGACGATCGGGCCGCGGTCGAGGCATGGCTTGAGGATACGCAGGTGCACGCGCACGTCGCCATAGCTGATGGCTTTTCCACAGCGCTCCGCCAGATAGACGTCGGCGATGGCGTTACCTTTTAACTGCCCAGCGACGCAAGCGCCAGCAAATGGAAACGGTTCGTGACGACCTGGCTGACGGTATTCCCGGTGCTGCTCGTCATCAGCCTGGTGGTCCGGGCAACGCTGGACGATACGCCGCTGCCACTGCAACTCCTGCCCTCGTCACTGCTGCTCACAGCTACACTGCAGTGGATCATCTTACCGCGCCTGCAGCGGTATACCCGCTTCTGGCTGTTGCAGGACAGCTCTGGCCGACTGCAAACATGAGGATTTGAGGCATTGTAATGACCCACATTGGTCATTCGCCGCCTGTTTTCGGGCCTCCACTTTCTGCCGTTCATTCATGTTGGCAGCTGAGCGGAAAGCGGACGTACATGAGCACCTCCAGCCGGATCACCTCAGGCGACGGGTTGAAGTAGCGGAACGGCGAGGCTGGTTTGCGGGCGCGCGGCATGCCGTCATTCTACCCCATGCCGCTCTCCCGCCAAGCGGGTGCGTTTGGTTTGACGTAGCCTCTATTTGGAACAGAGCTGATCGACGAGGCTGCGCCAAGCCTCGGTTGGCTCTCCTCCTTGCCGTTCACGACTCCGAGCTTCCGCACATGCCTGCTCGCCGTACATCGTGCGCCATACGTTGACTAACGTAGCCAGCCGGTTGTCAGCCTCCTCCTGCACGATACACCTTCTGCCAGCGAAGCGTGATTGTTATGACCTGTCTGTTTAATGAATAGTCAATCGATCAACTCACTTTGGTGAGATATTGATTATGAATGGGTCTAAGATGTTACGTTAATGACGTCAGGTGCCTCTATGGGAAGCGTTATAGCCATATTAGGTGGTCGTGATGTGTCTACCCCGTGGCCGTAACATGGATCGAGCGCATGCTTTTGACTTATGCGAGCAAAGTAATAGCTAAAGTCGTGCGCTAGACGGTAGTTTGCTTGCTGTCGCCCAAGGCGAGCCTAGCCTGCTCCTCCTCAAGGTCCAATTCCCGGATCAGAGTGGTGAGCGTCTCGCCGTCGAGGCCGTCGCGTCGACGCCTGAGGGCGTCACGGGCGGCATCGATAGTGGCGATCCGCTCTTCCATAATCGCGCGGAGGCGCTCAGGATCAAAGATGTGACCAATGCGCTTAGCATCGTTCTCTGACAGCCGGATTTGGGCTAGAACATCGTGCATCGTTCCGGTGGCACTGGTTCCGACGCCCGCGATCGCTGCCGCTACCACGGCTCTCGCCTCCAGCAGCGCCGGGCCGGCGACCTCGATGTCTGGGTCGCGCAGGTCGAACCAGCTAATTAGCAGCTTCAGTGTCGTTCCCTGCAAGACCAGCGTCGACAAGATCGAGCAAAAAGCGAGGAACACAATCAGATCGCGCGCTTCAAAGCTTGTGGGAAGAGCAAGCGCTGCAGCGAGGCTGACGACGCCGCGCATGCCCGTCCACGCGATGATCGTCGGATAGCTCAGTGCTGGGGTGAATCTGCCGCCACGCAGTACCGCGGTTAGCGCTGTGGCGGGATAGAAGGTGGCAAATACCCAGACGAAGCGCGACACGATCAACGTTGCCGAAAGCCCGATCCCAAGTGCCGCTAGGTGCCAGCCGCTATATTCACCCAACCGCTCAAGAATGCCGTTCAGCTGCAGTCCGACCAGCAAAAACACGAGGCTGGAGAGAACAAACTCAACGAGCTGCCAAGCGCTCGCACCCTCAAGCCTGGTCGTCGCCGCCAATTTGACCTGCGCACGGCCGATCAGCCCGCCGCATGCCACTGCCGCGAGCACGCCCGAGCCCTCGATCCGCTCGGCAACGATGTAGGCCGCGAACGCCGCCAAGAAGGAGACAACAATCTCGAGATGCTTGTCCTTCAGCCTGCTCATGAGCCAATTGGCGCCGAGGCCGGTAGCGATACCGACAGCCGTGCCGACCAGCGCGACCAGCGCGAACGTTCCGGCCATAGAGCTGAAATCAGTGACCGAGGCCGCGGTTGCGCCTACTGCGAAGCGATAAAGGACCAACGCCGAGGCGTCGTTGATGAGGCTTTCGCCCTCCAGCACTGCGACGATGCGCTTAGGAAGCTTGAAGCGCTTCAGCACCGAGGTCGCAGCAACTGCATCGGGCGGCGCAACAATCGCGCCGAGTGCGACCGCCGCCGGCCAACTCAGCCCCGGGATCAGGTGCCGGGCCATAAGCGCTACAGCGCCGGCGGTGAACAACACCGCACCGAAGGCAAGAAGGATGATGAAAACGATGTTTAGTCGGAACATCGTCCAGTCGGTCCGTAGCGCACTCGCCTGGAGGAGCGGCGGCAGAAACAGAGCGAGCGCGAGTTCGGGCGCGAGCGTGACGTGGAATGATCCGGGCGTGAACGCCAAGACCATGCCACCAACGATCAGCAGCACCGCAGACGGGAGCTCCATCGTGCGAGCGATGAGCGTGAGGCCCAGCGCCGCCGCCAGCAGGATCAGGATCGCTTCGAGCGTAACCACATCATCACCCGATAACTAATCGGCTGGGCCAGCGTCGCGCGCAGGCACGGCATGCTAGAACGATCAGGCGAGGGTCGGAACGCTCTGAGCGCTCCGACCCATAATCTTACTTGCCGCGGATTGTGTTGATCAACGCGATCCCCAGCACACCACCTAGCGCGGCCGACACGAAGGGGCGTTCGTGAATGAACTGCCGTGCATAGTCGAGGACTGGACGGATGGTGTTCTCGACGACGTCCCTGGCTTCGCCATACGCCTGCTGCGTTTTGCCGCCGAGCTGATCGGCCTTGCCCTCGCTTCGAAGCGACGTGTCGCCCGTCGCAGCACCCAAGCTTTCTTTGGCCTTACCGCTTAGATCGGTGGCAGCACCCGCCAGTGTGTCGATGTTCATCAGTTTTCTCCATTGTCAAAGGTGTTGAGAGGCGAGGCGCCAAAGGCGGCGCGGTCGTCTTTCGGATCAGACGCATTGCGCTGCGGCTCGGCACGGGGACGGATGGCGTCCCTATTGCGATCGCCCGCCAACAGCCGAGCGACCGCGCGTCCCGCCGGCTCGCGACCACCCAGGCCGAAAGCAAGAGCGAAGGCTACTGCGACGGCACCGAGCAGCAGCCCGAACGCCATGTTGATGATGTCATCGGCCAGGCCCATGAAACGCAGCCCGATTGCGGTACCCAGCACGATGATCGCCACCCGGATGACCGGCGCCGCGACGCGAGTGCCGTGATCGCCGTTGCGCTCGATGGCATGAGCGATGAGGCGGGCGATGACAACCGATGCGAAGATGATGATTGCGCCGAACACGACCTGGCCGAACAGCGTCAGCACCTCAGCCATGATCCGTGATCCATAGGCGAAGTTGAGCTGGCGGAACGCCTCCATCAACCCGAAGATCATGATGGCGGTGAAGGCGCCCGTGCCGACCGCGCGAGACGGCACGAACGTCGGCGTGCCTATCATGCCCGGCCGATCGGCGGTGGCTTCATCGTGCGTAACCGACGATGCGCCGAACAGTCCTGTCGCCGCGACCGAACGGTCGAAGCCGGTAGTCGCCAGGAACTGGGTTAGAAGCCGCGATGCGAACCGGGCAATGACATATGCCACTGCGAGGATCATGCCCGCCGCAATGACATGCGGGATGGCATCCAGGATGATGCGCAGCATCGCCGTGGCCGGCTGCGAGATCGCCGCGATGTTCAGCGTGTCGAGCGCTGCAATCGACACCGGGATGATGATCAGCGCGAAGACGATGGCGCCCATGGTACGGGGCAGCCTCATAGGATCGGACGATGCTCCACCCCCGACGTGCTGCGAGAAGCGCTCGACGTGACTCGCGGAGATCACCGCCTCGACTGCCTTCCTGGCTACTTTGGCAAGCACGTAGCCGAGGAAGAAGATCAACCCGGCGCCGATGATGCGTGGCACGGCCTGGCCAAAGCCGCGCAACATGTCGCCGAGCGGCCCCGTCGCGCCTGCGAGGCCAAGCGGCTGCGTCGCCAGGAACAGCGCGATCAGCAGGACCACCCAATATGCCGCGTCACCGACCTGTGCCCCGATCGTGGAGGGATGGCGTTCATGCGCGTTCGGCTCGTTCGCGTGGCGTGCGAGCGGCGTGTGATTGATGAGCTTCGCGACGCCCCATTTGACGCCGCGCGCGATCAGCCAGCCGATGCCGAGGATCACCAGTGCGGCGAGCACCCGCGGCCCCCACACCTCCAGATAGTCCATAGCGCGGACGCTGAAGTCGCGGGTGTTCGACACGACTGTGTCGCCCGCATAGCCTATTCCTTGCATGCAATTCTTTCCCTGTTTCGGTCGATCTCCGGAGAACCGTTCGGGTCCTCGCGGGGGTTTGTTCAAAGTGGGGCGGCTGATCCCGTCACGATCCCACAGCCTGCAGCGGCCTTGCCGACTTCCAGCGGCACTTTGGGGTCCTTCACCTGCCCGGCAACGCGAATGAAGTCGCCGACCGTCAGCACCCCAGGCGTGGTGTCGCCCTCGCGCGACGCCCTTGCCGCGCGCCCGAGCTGCTGGAGCTGACCGATCGACAGGTTGGCCTCCAACCGATCACCGACACATTGCGACTGGGCAGGCTCGAACCCGTAGTTCTGCAACGAGGTCGCAATCTTCGCGGAAGGATCGACGCATCCCGCCAGAAAAGTCGCGATTACGCCCGCGGGCAAAACCCCGGCCAGCTTCCCTGAACCATGTCCCATGATGCGCTCCCTCATGTGCACACGCTAAGCGATCAGAGTGATTGCAGCGTTTGATGTTGGGGCGTCAAACCAGCGATACGACCAAAGTATCCAAAGCTTTATGGACTAAGCCTAGTCTTTTTCTACTACGCACCCTTCGCTGTAGCGATGACGTGCGTGGCTCGCTCGTGTACTTGCTGATGACGAAAGGCCAAAATGACGCTACGAAATTCGTGGTTTTGCTCAACCTGGGCTTAAGGCGTAACGAGGCCAGACTGCGAAATTGTGGACGTTGAGAAGCGCGGCTGCGGCGGCGGATCGTGATCGACGGTCGGAACTGATTTCGCTCAACGTCTGTTTTGGTCCGCGGTTAGGGCGGCCACGGAGACCGCTCCCCAGTGCAGGAGCCAGGAGTATGGGTGACAATCGCTATTCGCGCGACGATCATGGGCGGCTCAACAGCTACGAGCAGCAGGATCGGTCACGGTGGGACCGCGACGACGGGTACAGCAGCGGCGGCATGGGCAGGGACGACGGCCGCGACTATCGAGGCGGCGAGTACGGCGGTCAGCGTCATGGCCAGCGCGAGCAGATGAACCGCGGCATCGACTATGACCGCAGCTCAGGCGTCGGCGACCGCGACTATTACGGCGGCAACCGCAGCGGTGGCCAAAGCGGATTGAACTGGAACCAGAGCCGCGACGACGATCGCAGCGACTACAGTCGCAACACCTTCGGCCAGGGCTCGCGGTATAGTCGTAGCGGCTATGATCGCGACGATTACGGCTCAAACAGCTACGGCCAGACCCGCTCGGGCGCGAAACGTGAAGGCTATGGCGATCGCCACCCTAACGATCGTGGCTACAGCCAGGGACGTAATAACGGGGCGAGCGGATCGAGCAACCGCGGCTACGTTGCCGACTGGTCGACGAACAATCGTGACTATGGCGCGCAGCCGCAGGGCTATAACTACGAAGATCGCGGCTTCCTCGATCGCGCCGGTGACGAGGTCCGCTCGTGGTTCGGCGACGAGGAGGCGGAGCGTCGCCGTGACCAAGATGCGCGGATGGACGAGCGTTACGATAACGATCGCGACAGCGATTACGGCAGCTGGCGCCGCGGCCAGATCGACAAGCTCGACCGCGATTATCACGAGTATCGCCAGGAGAACCGCACCAAGTTCGAGAATGAGTTCAGCTCCTGGCGCTCGAACCGCCAGACCCAGCGCGACTCGCTCGATCAGGTCAAGGAGCATATGGAGGTCGTCGGATCCGACGGCAGCCATGTCGGCACGGTCGACAAGGTGCGCGGCGACCGCATTGTGCTGACCAAGAACGACAAGGATGCCGGTGGCCACCACCATTCGATTCCGTCGAGTTGGCTGAATAAGGTCGACGACAAGGTTACGCTGTCGAAGACCGCCGACGAAGCCAAGAAGGCTTGGCGCGACGAGGAGAATCGGTCGATGATCGGCGGCCAAAGTGGCTCGGCAAACAGCTGGTCGAACAGCGGGTCGAACGGGCCGTCGACCGGAGCGGCGGGCAGCACCACCTCCACGACTGATACCGGTGCCGACACGTTAGGGTCGGAGGCGTCAGCCACCGGCGAGAACGGGAAGACCGATCTCAACAAGAGCTTCTCCGGCACCTACTGACGCCGGCACGGTTTACCGACGCGGTTCGCCGCGGGGGTGGCAGGAGGCCCGGGTAGCACGCGCTGTCCGGGCCTCTTTTGTTGTATGTCTGCCGCGTCGGCGATCGTTTACGGCCTTGGACCCTTGACCTCATCCGCTGCACCGATGACATCAAGCAAGGAGCCTCAGTCGAGCCTACTCGGCACTTCCGCGGGCGCTCTGTCCGCTTCTCATTCGCTTCGGAACGCAAAAGAACTGCTATTCGACCGCGGGTAGACTTCTGCCATGAGACGGCACAGCTCTGGTGGAATAGGTTGGCCCGCTGTTCCCCGGCGACATCAGCCACCGACAGGTGAGCCGCATGCGCGACTTTTGCCACCGGTGCTGGCACCTAGGGTCAGGACTCGTTGATCACAGCCAGAAGATGACGGTGGCAGCGAGGGCGACGGCGGCGAAGAAGGCGGTAGGGCAGCGATCGTAGCGGGTCGCGACGCAGCGCCAGTCTTTTAGGCGGCCGAACATGATCTCGATGCGGCTGCGACGCCGACAGCGGCGCTTGTCTTATCTGACCGGCTCGTTGCGCGATCGTCGGCCCGGGATACAGGGCTGGATACCCTTGGCCTGGAGAGCGTCCCTGAACTAGTCGGCGTCGTAGCCGCGGATGCCGAGCAGCCACTGCGCCTTGAGCAGGTCGTCGAGCAGCGCCGCCGCACCGGTGTAGTCGCCGACCTGGCCCGCGGTCATGAAGAAGCTCAACGGGCGGCCGTTCGCGTCGGCGATGGCATGCAGCTTGGTGTTCATGCCGCCCTTGGTGCGCCTAATCAGGCGGCCGAAACCCGCTTTTTTTACCCGCAGGCTCGAAGCCGTGCGGTGAGCCTTCAGGTATGTCGCGTCGATCATGACCATCTTCGGCGCGGCACCTGCCGCCGCCAGCCCCTCCATCATGCGCGTGAACACGCCTGCCTCGCCCCACCTCTTCCATCGGTTGTAGAGCGTCCTGTGCGGGCCGTAGGCGCCAGGTGCATCGCGCCAGCGCAGCCCGTTGCGGTTGACGAACACGATGCCGCTCAGGACGCGCCGGTCATCCACCCGCGGCTTGCCGTGGGTCTTAGGAAAGAACGGCTGCAGGCGCGCCATCTCCTCATCCGTCAGCCAAAACAGGTCACTCACCCCGGTCTCCTCACGGCGCCTGAGTCAGATCGCTGCCCTTACATCAACGGGCCCTGACCCTAATCGTCATCTTCTTAAAGGAGCAACGCCTCTAATACTACATGGCGAACGCTGAAGATTGAAACCTCTGGTAGATTTTAATCTAGACTAGGTATTTCGCGCCTATTGCCGGTTGTCGGTTAGCCAAATACGTCGTCACCGCGGCGACTTTTCTCGGACCGCGACCCCCTCGGCGACCTTGCGGGCAGGCAGCCTCGGCAGCTGAGGGGGCTATGCTCAACCATATCTCTCCCGCCTACTCTTAGCATAATAAGAAGACTCGAATGAAGGAATCCGCGCTGCTTGTCAGGCCGCTACCGCTCTCGGGATCAGGTTGTAAGTTCGAACGATTAGTAGTTAGCGAGCTACCTCTTTTAAAGCGGTACTCTCGGCGCCTAACTCGGTGCCCTGTCAACGCCGAGGATCTGCTTCAAGAGACTATACTTCGATGCTGGAAGGCGAAAGCCGGCTTTGAACTCGGAACGAATTTTGGAGGCTGGACGCGTGCAATTATGCGCAACACCTTCTTCAGCAACGTTCAACGTCGACGATTAGAGGTCAATCTTTCGGACGACATACTGTTGCGCATGCAATCGACCCCCGCAAGCCAAAGCACCTCGCTCGAACTAGGCGAAGCGTTGCGCGCGCTAGATAGCCTTCCTCGACGTTACCGCGACGCCGTCGCTATGACAGCGGAAGGATTTACGATGGATGAGGGCGCTGAACGGTTAGGAATCCCGATAAACACCTACAAATCACGAATCCACCGTGGTCGAAAGCTGATGCTTAGCTTGGTCAGGTAGTCGGATTTTAGCCAGAACAGTAAAGGCGATTTATAGCCGGGCTCCAAGTGGTACTGTCAGGCTAACACAATCCCCCTCTTTAATCGAGGCACCTTGATCCTGAGCTCGAACAGCAGGTCCTCCACGTTGCGCAACGACAACGGGAAGCGGACGTACATGAGCACGACCAGCCGGATCACCTCGGGCGACGAGTCGAATTAGCGGAAGGGCGAAGCGGCAACGCCCTCGAATTCCGGCTCATCCGCGAGCGGTATCAGCCGCTTGGCCCGCCCGCCATGCTGGTTTGAAAGAGCCAGCCCGTGGGGTTGATCGAAACCGAAATTACCTCCAATCCTGCATGATCGAGATCAGGTGAGCATATGGACGACAACGACGAGGTAGCGAAGCGGATCGACGCGCTTGAACGCTACGGCATCATGGACACGTCTCCTGAGACAGTCTTCGAAAGCATTGTCCACGAAGCTACGCTTCTCACCGGAACGCCAATCTCTACGATCACGATGGTGGATGACCGGCGTCAGTGGTTCAAGGCAAGCGTCGGGGTAGAGCGGCAGGAAGATCCCTTATCCGACTCGATATGCGCGGTCGCCATGAACGAAAAGAGCGGCCCGTTCGTCATCGATGACGCGAGCGTCGATGATCGTTTTAGCCAGTTTCGCGGTGTGGTCGAGGACGGTATTCGTTTCTACGCTGGCGTGCCACTGATCGTCTCGGACGGCACTCGCGTGGGCACATTGTGCGTCATTGATACAGAAGCTCGGTCAGGGCTGGAGGAAGATGAGAAGCTTGCACTGCAAGCCTTAGCTCGGCGTACCGTTGCCGCCATGGAAATACGGCGGGACCTGGTTAAAGGTGACGCCGATGGCTTGAGCAACGAAGCATGGCTTAGTCGAGCACGCTCGCTTTTAGAGCAGAGCGCCGCTGCGTTGACCCAAATCGGTGCTTCAGCGCCACTCGCACAACTTGAAGGGGTGATCGCAAGCCTGGACGCTTCGACCAACCAATAGGCTGATTGTCATCCGGCGCTTAAGCGGACTCAATGCAGGTACGTTTCATCGAAGTCACACTGAGTTGCTAGGCGTTGCCACTCGCTGATCGTCACAGCTGACTTCACGATTGTAAGATAGCCCAAATCACTCATTTCACGTATCATCCTGTTGACGTGCACGGAAGTTAATCCGGTCATATCCGCAATCTGCTCCTGAGTAGCTGGAAAGTTAAATTTCTCTCTACTGCCCTGACCACTCTTCTCCATGCGCACACCAACTTCACATAGTAGAAAGCCAATCCGCGCCGCAGCGTTCTTACGGCCGAGATTGGCCATCCACTTGCTCGCAATAGCAAGCGAGCGGGAGCTCTCGTTCAAAAAGGCCAGTGTTAGCTCTGGATGCTTCGAAAGAAGGTGCATGACCTCACCACGATCAACCTCCAGGATCGCGGATCGACTAAACCCTAAAAGAGAAGCAGCGTTAAAACCACGACCAACATCTGCAGGATCGCAGATGTCGCCAGGCAAATAGATCGCTGAGAATTGGCGATTAGCGCGGTGAACCGCCTCACAGCGGGCAGCGATACCATCGGCCACAATAATAAGACTATTGTTCTGCTCGCCCGCCCGTTTATACATTCGGTGGATCGTTGCTTCAATCTTCGTGACGGGTAGCAGACCTAGTTCGCGAAGCGCATCGCCATTAATCGACGCCGCGATTTGAAGCCGGTTGCGGAGCCTCTGAAATGATGCCTGCTCGACGAGCGTACCGTCGTGGCTTGCATTACCGGATCGTCTGTTCACAACCTCCGGGTAAGCGAAGCTGACCCACGTTGCAATCGGCTCTCGCCTTACCTGCCGCATCGGTTTGACGAAGCCTTCGCGGTGCTTGTGCGGGAATGAACAGCAGCGGGTGCTGTCAGTCTAACGCGAACCAGTCTCCACCGGATGCACGTCGGTCTCCGAGGCTGGCAGCCTAGCTGGCGAGGCCCTGCCACTCCGCCAGTGCGGCGGATCGTCGTTCCCGATAGGTCTGTCGATCGATGAGGTGGCGCTCCAGGCTGAAGTGGTTGTGGACGTTGGCGTGGACGGAGGCGAACTTCTGTAGCGTCTTCATCTGCCGGAAGCGGAGCATGGCGCGCTCCCGTCGTCGGAACGGCAGGTGGCTGTTCTCGACGCGGTTGTTCGCCCAGCGACCGACCTCCTGCTTCCCGGCATTGCCGAGCTCATTCATCGCGGCGCGGTAGCTGCGCAGACCATCGGTGGTGATCGCCTCAGGTGAGCCGTGGCGCTTCAGCGCCTTCTTCATGAAGCTGAGGGCTGCCGCCTTGTCGCGGGCTCTCGTGACGTAGCTCTCGAGCACCTCACCTTCATGGTCGACCACGCGCCAGAGGTAGACCATCTCGCCGTTCAGCTTCACGTACATCTCGTCCAGGTGCCAGCGCCAGTGGCGAAAGCCTCGCATGCGGCTGACCCGCTGGCGGCGGATGTCGCCGGCGAACAGCGGACCGAACCTGTTCCACCAGAGCCTAACCGTCTCATGGCAGATGTCGATCCCGCGCTCGAACAGCAGGTCCTCTACGTTTCGCAGGCTAAGCGGAAAGCGGACGTACATGAGCACGACCAGCCTGATCACCTCGGGCGACGAGTTGAAGCGGCGAAACGGGCTAGGCGGCAACGCCCTCGACTTCCGGCTCATCCACCACCGATATCAGCCCCCTGCCCCGCCTGCCACGTTGGTTTGACGGAGCCATCCGAAGCGGCGATCATTCTTGAATCAAGCGACATTCCCCAGCGCAGAGAGATCAACGATGAAGACCAGCGGCAACACGATCCTGATGACAGGCGGAGGAAGCGGCATTGGCGAGGCGCTCGCGCACCGATTCCACGATCGTGGCAACACCGTTATCATCGTCGGGCGACGCCAAGAGGCGCTCCAGCGGGCCGCAGATGGGCGTGACCGCATCCATACCATGACGCTTGATGTCGAAGACGCCGCGGCGGTCGACGGGTTCGCCAAGCAGGTCGTCACCGCCTTCCCAGCGCTGAACGTGCTGTTCAATAACGCCGGCATCATGAAGTTCGAGGACCTGACGGGCCGGCGCGACCTAGCCGACGCCGAAGCGTCGCTCGCGATCAATATACTCGGCCCGATCCGGCTGACGAATGCGCTGATCGACCATCTGACGGGCCAGCCCGACTCTGCGATCGTCACGGTCACCTCGGGCCTGGCCTATGTGCCGCTAGTGGCGGCCCCGACCTACTCGGCAACCAAAGCAGCGATCCACTCCTATACCGTTTCGCTGCGGACCCAGCTTGCAGGCAAGGTCGAAGTGATCGAGCTAGCACCACCGGGTGTGCAGACTGACCTCACGCCGGGACAGGCGAACCGTCCAGGCTACATGCCGCTCGACGCCTTTGCTGACGCCGTTATCTCACAATTCCTCCAGCAACCGACGCCACCGGAAATCCTGGTCGATGAGGTGCAATTCCTGCGGCAGGCCGAACGCGAGGGTCGTTTCGACGAGACATTGAAGACGCTGACGGAGCGCGCCGCTCAGCAGCGTAAGGAGGGTAACCGACGCCACTAACCGCTGTGCACATCAGGTGCCCAGCTGCTGCCGCGTCCTGAACCGCGGCGTCTCATCCTATGGCGCTTGCTGATGAACGTCAGCCCAGTGCAAGATTGAACAAATTTGGAGACGCATCATGGTCGAAGCACGCTGGAACGGCACTCTGATCGCAAGCAGCCACGATACCGTCGTGGTCGAGCGCAACCACTATTTCCCCATCGCGTCCGTCGACGCCTCGCGGTTGCGACCGAGTAGCACGACAACGATCTGTCCGTGGAAAGGCGAAGCGCACTACTACGACATCCACGTCGAAGGCGCCGACAATGCCGATGCTGCCTGGTACTATCCGGAGCCGAAGGCAGCAGCGGAGGAAATTCGCGGCCGTGTGGCCTTCTGGAAGGGCGTGGAGGTCGGCTAACAAACCTCCTCTGGTTGGCTGAACCGTGGCAGTGCTGACCCACAATCAGACGCTCAGCTCGGTCCTAGCGCTCTCCAAAAGCTTATACTGGTTCATCTCGATCTCAAAGCAGCGTTGCTCTCCTGAACGTGCCTACGGTGATCAGACGCGCATTGCCGTCACGAATGCCCGGAAGGCGGCAGTGGGTTGGCGCCGGCTGGGATAATAGAGGTGGTTCGGCGGCAAGGTGGGTGCCCAGCCCGCCAGCACCTCGACCAGCGTGCCGTTCGCCAATTGCACCGCATGCGGCAGCGGAAGACAGGTCACACCCAGACCTGCCAGCGCGGCGTCGCGCATCACGTCGATGTCGTTGGTGGTAAATTCGCCGCGGATCGACCGCTCGGACGTCTGGCCGTCCCGCTCGAACTCCCATCGGTGGACGACACCGGACGATGTGTATCGGTAACACAGACAGCGATGCCGGGCGAGGTCGTCGGGATCTACGGGTGCGGCCCGGTCGGCGAGGTACGCCGGGGCGGCGACGAAGACGAGCGGGATGGCCGCGCTGATGCGGACCGATATCATGTCGGCTTGCAGGGTCTGCGCATGGCGTACCCCGCAGTCGAAGCGATCAGCGACGATGTCGACGAACCCGTCGGCCACCACCAGCTCGACGGCGATGTCGGGGTAGGCACGCGCGAAGTCAGCAAGGCGCGGCAGGATGGCATAATGGGCCGCGACCCGGTGCGCGCTGATCCGGATACGGCCCGCCGGCCGTTCGCGGGCGCCGTCCAGATCCTCCAGCGCGCTCGCGACCGAGGCTATCGCCGGCCTCAGCCTCGCCAGCAGTTCCTCGCCCGCCCGCGTCGGCGCCAGCGACCGGGTGGTCCGATCGAGCAGCCGAACCCCCAGCTTTGTCTCGAGCGACCGCATCGCATGGCTCAACGCGGAAGCCGACAGCCCGAGGCGTGTTGCCGCCCGCGCGAAGCTGCCGGCCTCGACGATCGCCTCGAACACCGCGAGACCGGACCAGAGATCACGATCCATTGCTGAACATCCTTCAGGAACCCATGCGCCTCAGGCCGTCTAATTCTGGAGCCATGTGGCGTCCATCTGAGGGCGACACAGTGCAGGACGCGACCATGAACCTCGACACCTATCGCCCGCTCGGCCGCTCCGGCCTGCTCGTCAGCCCGCTGGCGCTCGGCACGATGACCTTCGGCACGCCGCGCTGGGGGCTGGACGAGGGCGGCAGCCGCGCCGTGTTCGATCTCTATACGGAGCTCGGCGGCAATTTCGTCGACACCGCCGACGTTTATGCCGGCGGGCGATCGGAAGAGATGGTGGGGATGTTCGTCGCCGAACGATCGGCGCGCGACCGGATGGTCATCGCCACCAAATCCGGGTTCGCAACGGGCCGAGGCTATCATGCGGGCGGCAGTGGTGCGCGCCACATCCTGGCCTCGGTCGAAGGATCGCTCCGCCGGCTTCGGACGGACTTCATTGACCTGTACTGGGTTCATATTTGGGACGGTGTCACGCCGGCCGACGAGCTCGTGCGAACAATGGCCGGTCTCGTCGCGGCGGGCAAAATCCGCTACTGGGGCGTTTCCAATGCCCCTGCCTGGTTCGTCGCCGAGCTCGCTACACTGGCGCGGGTTCAAAGTGATCCGGCACCGGTCGGCCTGCAGTATTTCTATTCGCTGGTCGAGCGCGGGGTCGAGGCCGAGCACCTGCCGCTCGCGCGGTCGGCCGGCATGGGTCTCGTTCCCTGGAGCCCCCTCGCCTATGGCCTGCTGACCGGCAAGTACGACCGCGCGACTGTCGAGGCGGGTCCGAAGCGGGCAGGCGGCGTCCCCAACCAGGCCGGCCAGGACGACACGGCGCGGCCCGCGGACGACAAGCGCCTGGATGGCGACAATCCGTTCGGCGACACGCTGTTCACCGATCGAAACTGGAAGATCCTGGACGTGCTGAAGCGCGTTGCAGCGGAGATCGGAGAGACGCCGGCGCGCGTGGCACTCGCCTGGGTGATCGGGCAGCCCGACGTCGCGTCGACGCTGATGGGGGTAAGCCGGCCCGATCAGGTGACGGACAACGCGGCCGCACTCGCGCTTGACCTGCCGCCGCAGCACCGTGCTGCGCTCGATGCGGCGAGCGGCGGTAAGCTGCCGTTCCTCTATGGCCTGTTCGAACAGGCCGCGCGCAACCAGATTGTCTTCGGCGGTGGGAATGTCCGAAGCTAAGGCGAACACAAAGGGGTAGCATGAGGATCGGAATCATCGGAGCCGGGATGGCGGGCCTGTCCTGCGCGCAGGCGCTGCGCCGCCAGGGTCATTGGCCTGTCCTGTTCGACAAGGGGCACGGCCCCGGTGGCAGAATGTCGACGCGCCGAACCGACACCCCGCTGGGTGAAGCTGCGTTTGATCACGGGGCCCAGTATCTTACCGCGCGCGATCCTGCGTTCGTCGAGCAGGTCGAACGTTGGGCGCAGACCGGCCACGTCGCACGCTGGTCGCCGGCCGGCGACGATGCCTGGGTCGGGACGCCGGCAATGAACGCGCCGATCCGCGCGATGGCGGACGATTGCAACGTTCGATGGAACACGGCTGTCGATAGTCTGTCCTATGACGGCGAATGGTGGATTGGTGACGAACGGTGCGACGCGGCGATCGTCGCAGTGCCGGCGGAGCAGGTCGCGCCCTTGATTGGCGTGCATGACGCAGCGATGGCCGAAGCGGCCCGCTCGACCGTTTCTGATCCGTGCTGGACAGTCATGGCGGCGTTTGATGATCGGGTGCCGATCGATTGCGATCGCCCGACAAATTTCGGGATTATCGGATCCGCCGTGCGCAACTCGGCCAAGCCGGAGCGCACTGAGCCGGAAGCCTGGGTGCTACAGGCCAGCGCCGATTGGTCGCATGAGCATCTCGAAGACGAGCCGACCGCGGTCGAACGGGCGCTTCTCGCCGCGTTTGCAGAACGCGTCACGACCAGCTTGCCCGGCATCATCGCTACCAGCGTCCATCGCTGGCGTTATGCCAAGGCTGGAGCCTTGGGACAGGGTGCGTTCTGGAACGCTGATATTCGGCTGGGCGCTTGCGGCGACTGGCTCCTTGGGCCGCGGATTGAGGCCGCTTGGCTTTCAGGGCAGCGGCTGGCGGAGCTAATTGCCTCTCCGACAACCAACTGCCTCTAATGACCTCTTAGCCGCTAAGACCCACAAGTGGACATTCATCTCACTTTTCCCGCTTCCCAATTTCGGACGCTTGTTCATCGGCGCGAACGACCAGCTTGCCATCCCGGCCATCCACTGACGAATGTCGTGATCTGAGAGAAAGCCGCCGTTCCGCTTCGAAGGGCCGGTCAACAGCCTCTAGGTGACGAGAACGGAATTTTGAAGTGATGCAGTCGGCTCCTGCATGACAGCTGCAAACCAGCCTTTTATCCTTATCGGCGAAGGAGATGCACGATGGTCGGCTTATTGGTAGTGATGATGCTAGCTGGCGGTTCTCAGGTGCTAACGTCTTACAATAGTAAGGTGCTCGAACGGGAGGGAGTGACGGCGGAGCTGGTGCTAGATGCCAATATCCCGCAGCCCGAAGCGCTCGCCAATGCGCTGATCGAAGCCGAAGGGCTGACACCCTGGAACGCCGAACAGCCGACCACACAATCACGGTCGGCATCGCCCCTCGCTTACCGCGCTCGATACAGCGGCAGCGGAGCCGGGATTATCGTCTACTATCATAGCGGTCATAGCGGTGTCGGTCAGCCCGTATGTCGAATTCGACGCCGCCAGGGTGGCATGTCGACCGCCTTCGACCTAGCGCGTAGATGGTGCGCGACGTCCTTGGGGGTCGCTGTTGATGATCACATTCCCGCACCGATTGTAACGACGGGCGACCGGATCGATCAGCTGATCCGCAGACTAGACCTTACTTCATTTCCGAACTCTACCGGACCTCGACGAGCTTCCGGCAAGCGGACGCCTGAGGATTATGGCTTCATCGAAACCGACCGGGGTAAAAGTGGCGTGACGATGACCAGTCGCGACGGTGGCTGGCTGATGAGCTTCACCGTGCTGGCTACATCCGTCAAAGGCATTGATGTATGCTTTCGTGATCAGGCGCTCCAGCAGCGAGCTGATCGTATCCGACCAAGCTACGATGCAATGTCTTCGCTCAGGCTCGCAAGAGGCGCCGATGGCTACTGGAGCGCGCTTGCCTCTCCAATTAACTATCCATCGTGCCGCCGTCCCGGCGAGCAACGGTAATTCGTATGTCCTGAACGCCCGCTATAGGCGAGAGCGGCCGCCCGACCCTCCCGCCGACACGACCCAGTTCCGGCCGTTGGCCGCGTTGCCCGCTTTCCAGAAGCTGCCGTTCATTCATCGGGTACGAAAGGGATTGTCGGGACGCGTCATTGATCGGGAATACGACCATGGGAGCGAAGAAGCGGCAGGTTGTGGACATCCGCGGTGGAAAGGCAGACGAGGTGCCGCGCTCTAGGAGACGTTTGCATGCGCCGGCTTGCCTTCCTGACCGTCTTCCTTGCGGCGCCGTTAGCCGCACAGCCCAGCAAATCGACGCCGACCGTATCGATTGCTGACCCAGAAACCCTGTCCGACATGATCTTACTCGCGCCGCCGCCGCAGTCGTTGGCCGCTTACGGCCGCTCCAAAATTCTTTGGCGAGCCGACATTCACCTACCCGAAGGCCTGTTGATCACCCGCGCTGACATGAGCGGTTATGCACCTATATTCCTGACCTCACAGAGCGGTCGCTGCTTCAAGCTCGATTTCAACGGTGCTGGTCAGGCCCTGACCAAGGTCGATCTGCTTCCCGACGCTTGCTGGCCCGGTAGGCCGGCCGGTGCTCCGCCGCCGCCTCCTGTCCCATCACCGCCAAGAGCAGGCCTCGTTTATGCGGGACGGGCCTGGAATCTGATTGCCTGGACCGATCCTCGGACAGGCGAAACAACGCTGATCCCGGAGCGTAAGCACGATGCCCATCCGGTGCTGACCACCAGCATGCGCGTAATCGCTGTCGGTGGTCTGGGATCCCCCGACGCTCCGATGACCCAAGTGTCATTGGTTGGCTACGTGCGTGATCAGCTCGTCGCGACGACGGTCATGTTGATCCTTCCGTAAGCGTCAGCGGCACCTACCTCGTTGGCTCGCGATCGCGGTCAGCTCGACCACCGCTGTTCGCCTCCAGTATGGCATTCAGCCAGGTAAATAACCGAGGCAGGCGATAGCGGCCGGGCTGCCCTAGGTAGCAATGACCCACAAACGGTCGTTCCGGCGCCCTTGCTGGGTGCTGTCAGTCTAATGCGAACCCGTCTCCACACGATGCACGTCGGTCTTTGAAGCTCGCAGCCTAGCTGGCGAGCACCTGCCACTCCGCCAGCGCGGCGGAGCGGCGTTCCCGGTAGGTCTGTCGATCGATGAGGTGGCGCTCGAGGCTGAAGTGGTTGTGGACGTTGACGTGGACGGAAGCGAACTTTTGTAGCGTCTTCATCTGCCGGAACCGGAGCATGGCTCGTTCTCGTCGTCGGAACGGCAGGTGGCTGTTCTCCGCCCGGTTGTTCGCCCAGCGACCAACCTCCTGACGCTCACGGCAGCCGAGTTCGTCCAGGGCAGCGCCGTAGCTGCGGAGACCGTCGGTGGTGATCGTGTTAGGAGAGCCGTGGCGCTTGAGCGCCTTCTTCATGAATTGGAGGGCAGCTGCCTTGTCGCGGGCTTTGGTGACGTAGCTCTCGAGCACCTCACCCTCATGGTCGACCGCTCGCCACAGGTAGACCATCTCGCCGTTCAGCTTCACGTACATTTCGTCCAGGTGCCAGCGCCAGTGGCGAAAGCCCCGCATGCGGCTCACCCGCTGGCGGCGGATGTCGCCGGCGAAGAGCGGACCGAACCTGTTCCACCAGAGCCGCACGGTCTCGTGGCAGATGTCGATCCCGCGCTCGAACAGCAGGTCCTCCACGTTCCGCAGGCTTAGCGGGAAGCGGACGTACATGAGCACGACCAGCCGGATCACCTCAGGCGACGAGTTGAAGCGGCGAAACGGGCTAGGCGGCAACGCCCTCGACTTCCGGCTCATCCGCTGACGGTATCAGACCCTGCCCCACCTGCCACGTTGGTTTGACGGAGCCACCGTGTAGCCTAGAACGCGCCTCGTCCGCCAAGCGACGTCGAACGCTTCGTCCGGCCAGCCGTAGATGCTGTTGCTGGCACGCCGTCCGAAGAACGAGGTCCAGACCGGCGACCAATCACGCGAGCGGTACGGAAAGGGCGGTACGAAGAGCGACTGCATGGACCTGCACGGGTCTACGCCGATCGGTCGGAACGACAAGCCGCCTCGGCTGGGCCGTCGCGGTATTACTAGAGGTCGAGCTCGTCAACGAGCACGACCGTCGCCGCCGGCCGCCTCGCCAGCACCTCGGCGCATACGTCGATGATCTCGTCGCTGAACCGCTCGAAGATCTCCAGGGCGTCGTTCTCGGGCTCGTCGCCGCTCAGTTCCTTGAGCACGTTGTACCTGACCGCGAACTCGTGCTCGTCGCCGTCGACCTCAGCACTGAACTCGACTTGGCGGGTCACCTCGTTGTCCGTGACGCTGGCGTAGTCGATCTGCAGGCGGCTCGGCATGATAGGGGCTCCAAGGTGGCCGACGCCCCTGCCTGTTCCTGCCCGGAGGAGCAATCGCCCGACCACGTCCAATAGCCCACAATGTCGCGCGTAGATCAGCTCGCACGATCACGCCTGCGAGCCGATGAAGCTGTCGTCGTTCAGCGCTTCCAGCGCGGACCTCGGACGTCGAACCCTTCTGCGACGAGGTCGTCCAGCACGCCGCCGGGCTTGGCCAGCGAGTCGAGCGACACCACCGCCAGAGTGACCTGCGGACCAGTCAGGAGGCTGCGGATCGCCGGGCTCAGCGATGCGTCGCGCATTCGCTCCATGCGGCTGCCTCTCGGCCAGCACGATCGTTGTGCATCCGCCACCTTGTCCTTCAGCGCGTCGGGGACGCGGCGGGCAGCCCAGGCGGTCGATCGCGCATCGCGAGCCGTGGCACGGGCCTGGACACCTGCCTGGTCCGCTTCCACCAGCGTGACGGCATCCATCATGCAGGCGACGTGTTCGCGCGGCGACGAGGCGAAGAACTCGGCCATCAGACCCTTGAGGTTGCCCTGCGCGAGCGGCACCTCCTTGTCGCCGTGCTTGCGGAGGTACCGACGGACGTAACCGTCGGCGCCGGTCTCGAACTTGCGCCCGTCCCTGGTCGAACGCCCCAGCCTCATCGCGAGATGGTACGGATGAACGCGTTCGAAGCCCGGCTTCAGGATGCCTCGGTCGCGCAGCGCGACGAGGCGCGCCCACTGGTCGGGCGTGGTCATGGTCTGCAGGGTCTGACCCTTCGGCAGCGAGGCCTGCGCGCGCCACTTGCCGATGAGACCGATGACGGAGAACAGCCCGAAGCTGACGTCCATCGCTTCCGGGAACATGATGCGATCGGCTTGGGCGAGCGCCGCATCAAGTGCGGTCGGGTCCCACCGGGTTCCGGGAGCCACCCTGCCGATCGATCCGACCAGCACGATCGTCGCTCGCGGCGACGTCACGCGCCAGACGGGGATGCCGATGCGCTGCGCGGTGACGACCACGTCACCTGCTGTCGCGTCGGATCGCAGGGGGGAGGCGGTCTGCGCCGCGACCTGGCCGGAGGAGAGCGCGACGGCACCCAGCCCGAGGCAGCAGGCGACGGCGACGCGCCATGGTCTTGCATTGTCCATGGCCGAGGTTTGATCCGGCTTTGTGGCGGAAGACGGGCGGCTACCGCGCATCGCTCCGCAGCATCATGCGACCGAGGGCCGCCATTCCCGGGCGGCCGCCCGCCAGCAGGCTGTGGCGGAACACGCGTCCGAGCAGGACCACTTCGACCGCGACGAAGGCCGCGAGCAGCACGCCGGATCCGATCACCTGCCAGGTCGGCATCCCCGAGCCGAGCCGCGCGAGCACCGCGAACGGCGTGTAGATCGGTACCCAGGTGAGCACCTGCACGCCGATCCCCTCCGCGCCGCGCAGGACCGCCTGGACCAGGATCGTGACCGGCAGCATGATCACGAGAAGGACGGGCGTCAGGTAACCCTGCGCTTCCCGCATCGAGTCGGCGGTCGCGCCGATGGCCAGGAAGATCATCGCCACCATGACGTATCCGGCCACGAAGAAGTAGAGGATGGTCGCCACCGCGCCGAAAGTGGATACCGGCTCCAGCGCCGGGCGTATCATGTCGGCGATGCTGCCCTGGGTCGCGTACGCGGCGAACAGTCCGCAGGCGGCCCATGTGGCCACCATCGACAATCCCGTCGCCACCGTGCCGATCAGCTTGCCGTACATGAGTTCGTGGGGGCTGACGCAGGCGAGCATCGCCTCGATCAGCTTGTTGCCGCGCTCCTCAACGGATCCCTGCAGCATCCAGCTGCCCGACAAAATGAGTGACATGAGCAGGATGTACGCGCAGGCGAGCGGCAGGATGGAGCGTATCAGCGTCCGTTGGCGCGCCGTCTCCCGCGACGGCGTCTCGACCGCGATCGTGGGCGCGAGCGCCGCGGCCGGGCCACTCACCGAGACGGGAACGCCCCGCGCCGCCAGGTAGCGCGCCTGGAGTTCGCGCCCCAGCACCTGCTGGAGGGACTGCACCAGATCGGCGGACGGCGAGCCGTTCGACCACAGCCGGACCGAGGAGGAGCGCCCGAACTCCGCCGGCACGTAGAGCGCGTAGTCGAGCGGCTTGGCGTCGCCCCCGGGCCGAAGCAGGGGGCGCAGCAGAGCGCCGAGGCGCGCGGGAGGCGCGCGGGAGAGGTCGGCGGGCACGGGTACCAGGACGAACTGCGGTTCGGGCGCCTCGAACTCTGGCGCATCGGCCGCCCTGATGCGCCGGATGGCCGGGAGCGCACCGGCCACGCCTCCCGCAGCCACGAAGCGCGCGACGTCGGCATCGTCGAACGCGCGGTCCTGACGCGACCAGGGAGCGTCCGGATCGGCACGCCGGAGATGGTGGCGATCGACGTAGCGGGCCAGCGCGGCGAGCTCGCGCCTGGCCTGATCGAGTTCGAGCCGCCGCGCGATGGTGCGTCCCGCCTCGCCGCCCGCGCGATCAATGAGCATGACACGTTCGGTCTCGGACCGGTCCATGAAGCGCGACGCCAGAGGACCGATGGCGAAGACAAGCGGCAGTATGAGGAGGGTGAGCCAGAAGCTGCGGGTGGCGGCGATCTGGCGGAATTCGCGCATGGCGATGAGCAGGATGCGGGATGTCACGAACGAGCCTCCGCGGAACCGACCACCGAGATGAAGACGTCGTGCAGCCCTGGCCGGTGCTGCTCGAAGCGGCGAAGCGGGAAGCCGCGCTCGGTGCATCGCTGGAGCAGGTCGGCGGCGTCGCGGCCGGCCGCGAGCTCCACCCGCCACGTGGTCCAACCCTCTCCGGCATCGCCGACGAGGCTGGCGTCGGAGACTTCCTCCAGGCCAGCGGGGTTGTGGCGGGAGACCATCTCCAGTCGAGCGGGCATCAGCGCGCGGGCCTCGTCCTGCGTGCCCTCGAACAGCTTGGCGCCGCGCGCCAGCAGCAGGAGCCGGTCGCACAGTCGCTCGGCGTGCTGCATCACGTGGGTCGAGAAGACGACGCAGGCGCCGCCTTTCGCGGCGCCGGTGATCTCGTCCTCCAGCAGACCCTGGTTGACCGGATCCAGACCCGAAAACGGTTCGTCGAGGATGAGGAGTTCGGGCGAGTTCACGACCGCGGTCGCCAGCTGCACCTTCTGTGCCATGCCCTTGGACAGCTTGTCGACGCCCGTCTTCCCGTGCGCGGCGAGACCGAACCGGTCGAGCAGTGCACGCGCGCGCTTCCTCGCGTCGGCGGCGGCCATCCCCTTCAGCCTGCCGAAGTACACCACCGTGTCGAGCGCCGTCATCGACCGATAGAGACCGCGTTCCTCCGGCAGGAAACCCAGCCGCCGCCCGGTATCCCGCCCCGGCGATCGGCCGAGCACCTCGATCGAGCCGGCATCCGGGCGGATGATGTCGAGCACCATGCGCAGCGACGTGGTCTTGCCCGCGCCGTTCCCGCCCAGGAAGCCGAACACCTCGCCCGGACGCACCGCGAAGCTCAGGCCGTTGACCGCGACCATGTCGCCGAAGCGCTTGACCACGCCGTCCAGCCTCAGACTGTGTTCCATCGTGCGCCCCCTCGTCGATCGCGCCTTGTGCTTCCGCGACCTGCGGTCGGGTCGCCCTCCGGCTCGGTGTTGCATGAAGCTAATACACGCGATAGCATCGGGCAACAGGGGGATCGATCGATGCTGGAGATCAGGGGCGTCACGCACGTCTATCCGAACGGAACGCGGGCGCTCGACGATGTCAGCCTGACCATACCGAAAGGCATGTACGGGCTCCTCGGACCGAACGGGGCTGGCAAGTCCAGCCTCATGCGGACAATCGCGACGCTGCAGACGCCCACTGCCGGCGGCATCCGCTTCGACGACATCAACGTGCTGGCCGATCCCACCGCGCTACGTCGTACGCTCGGCTACCTGCCCCAGGATTTCGGCGTCTATCCGCGCGTCAGCGCCGAGGACATGCTCGACCACATGGCGGTGCTGAAGGGCGTGACCGGCCGCGCGGATCGGCGCCTCACCGTCGAGACGCTACTCGCGCAGGTCAACCTCTGGTCGGTGCGGTCGAAGGCAGTGGCAGGCTTCTCGGGAGGCATGCGGCAGCGGTTCGGCATTGCGCAGGCGCTGATCGGCAACCCCTCGCTCATCATCGTCGACGAACCGACCGCGGGTCTTGATCCCGAGGAGCGTAACCGCTTCCTCAATCTCTTGGCCGAGATCGGCGAGAACGTGGTCGTCATCCTGTCGACCCACATCGTCGAGGACGTCGCCGACCTCTGCCCGCGCATGGCGGTCCTCGCCGCAGGCCGGGTCCAGCTGGAAGGCGCGCCGCAGACGCTGATCGCCGATACTCGCGACCGCATATGGGCAAAGACGGTCGACCGGAGCGAGGTGGACGCGATCCGGGCGACGCACGAGATCATATCGACGCGGCTGGTCGGCGGGCGGACGCTCGTCCACGTGCTGGCAGACGAGGATCCCGGCGACGGCTTCGCGCCGGCCGCGGGCGGTCTGGAGGATGTATACTTCTCGACGCTCGTCACGTCGCGCCGCGCCGCCTGAGCCCGCCGCCATGCTCAGCCAGATCGCGCGGTTCGAGTTCCGCTATCAGTTTCGCAACCCGGTATTCTGGGTCGCGACGGCGATGTTCTTCCTGTTCGCCTTCGGATCGATGGCGTCGGACCAGATCCAGATCGGCGGCGGCGGCAACGTCCACGCCAACGCGCCCGTCGCTATCATCCAGACGCACCTGGTCATGGCAATCCTGTTCATGTTCGCGCTCGCCGCAATGGTCGCGAACGTCGTGGTCCGCGACGACGAGACGCGCTTCGGCCCGCTGATCCGCACCACCCGCGTGACCAAGCCCGCCTACCTCTTCGGGCGGTTTGCGGGCGCGTTCGGGGCGGCTGCGCTCTGCTACGCCAGCATCCCGCTGGCGCTGTGGCTCGGCAGCCTGATGCCGTGGCTTGATCCCGAGACGCTCGGACCCAATCGGCTGGCTACCTTCCTGTTTGCCTACACACTCATGGGCCTGCCGGTGCTGCTGGTGACCGGCGCGGTGCTGTTCGCGGTGGCGACGGCGACGCGGTCGATGATGGCGACCTACCTGGCGGTGATCGTCTTCCTTGCGAGCTACGCGGCGATGACGGCGCTGATCGGCTCGGTACCGAGCCTGCGCCCGTACGCGCCCTACCTGGAGCCGTTCGGTATCGCCGCCTTCGCGCTGGAGACGCGCTACTGGACGGTGGCGGACAGCAACGCGCTGCTGCCGTCGCTCGCCGGGCCGATCGGATGGAGTCGGCTGCTCTGGATCGGTATCGCGTTCGCGCTGCTCGGTATTGCGCAGTGGCGCTACCGCTTCGCCGACCGCGGCATCTCGCGACGGGTGGCGCGACGCGATGCACGGCGCGCGAAGGTGGAAGCGTCGGCACCGCCGCCGCCCGCCGCGGGTACGCTGCCGCCCCCGCGGACGCGGGGCGCGTGGAGCGCGCAGCTCGTCGCGCGGACGTGGATGGAGGTTCGCCACGTTGTGCGCAGCCCGGCGTTCGCCGTGCTCATCCTGCTCGGCTTCGTCATCACGCTGCCGCAAATGTGGTTCGGCGGCGGCATGTATGGCACCCCAACGCTGCCGCTCACCCGCCGCATGGTGGACACCCTTCGGCAGGGTTTCACGATCGTGCCGCTGATCGTCGCCATCTATTATGCGGGCGAACTGGTCTGGAGCGAGCGCGACCGTCGGCTGGCCGAGATCGTCGACGCGACGCCGCTGCCCGGCTGGGCGTTCCTGCTGCCCAAGATGCTGGGTGTCGTCGTGGCGCTCGCTGCGCTGCTCGCCGCGGGGATGCTGGGCGGCATGGCGGTGCAGTTGCTGCGCGGCTTTACGGTCCTCGAGCCGCTGCGTTACTCCTACTGGTACTTCCTGCCGACGACGGTCAGCTTCGCGCTGCTCGCGGCCTTGTCGGTGTTCGTCCAGGCGCTCAGCCCAAGCAAGTACGTCGGCTGGGGCATCATGGTCGTCTACTTTGTCGCGACCACGGTGCTGGGCAATCTTGGCTTCGAGGACAAGCTGTATGATTTCGGCAGCGCCCCGGCGGAGCCGCTGTCGGACATGAACGTCGCGGGCGGGCTGGCGGCGGGCGCGTGGTGGTTCCGGCTCTACTGGGCCGCCTTTGCCGTCGCGCTGCTCTGCCTCGCCCACCTCCTCTGGCGGCGCGGCACTGACGCGAGGCTCGGCACGATGCTGCGTCGCCTGCCCGCGCGGCTGCGCAGCCCGGCCGGGGCCGCGCTGCTGGCGAGCCTGGCGGTGTTTGCCGCCATCGGCGCATTTCTCTGGCACAACACGCATCGGCTGAACCCGTATCGGACAGAACGTAGCGAGGAGGCCTACACCGCCGACTACGAACGGGCGCTGCTCGCCTACGAGAACGTACCGCAGCCGAGCGTCCGCCGGGTGCGACTGGCAGTGGACCTGTTCCCGTCCGAGAAGCGCGCCGACATTGACGGTGTGTACCTCCTCGCCAACGACACCGGGCAGTCGCTAGATCAGGTCCACGTGCGCCTGCGTGACCGCGATATGAAGCTCGTCGCGCTCGACGTCGCGGGCGGCCGGCTAATGCGCGACTATCCCCGCTTCGCCTACCGCATCTACCGGTTCGACCGGCCGCTTCTGCCCGGCGAAACGCGCGAGATGCGCTTCCGCACGCGGCGTTGGCACCGCGGGTTCGGCAACGGTGGCGGCAACACGCGGCTCGTCGCCAACGGCACCTTCCTCCAGAACGCCGAGTTCGCACCGCAGATCGGGATGAGCCGCCAGGGGCTGCTCGATGACCGGCGTACGCGCCGCCGGCAGGGCTTGGCGGGCGAGTTGCGGATGGCGCGGCTGGAGGACGCGGCCGCGACGCAGCGCAACTATATCGGCGCCGACTGGACGCTCGCCGACATCAGCGTGACGACCGACGCTGGCCAGACGCCGATCGCCCCGGGCAGGAAGGTGCTGGATCGCACCACAGGTGGCCGGCGCACGGCACGGTTTGTCTCCGACGCGCCTATCCTCAACTTCTTCTCGATCCAGTCCGCCGCCTATGCCGAACGCCACGCCCGGCACCGGGGTGTCGACCTCGCCGTCTTCTACCATCCCGCGCATGCTTGGCACGTCGACCGGATGATGCGGGCGATGGCGCTGTCCCTTGACTATTACGGACAGGCATTCGGTCCGTATCAGTTCGACCAGGCACGCATCATCGAGTTTCCGGGCTACAGCCGCTACGCGCAGGCCTTCGCCAACACCGTCCCTTATTCGGAAGACATCGGCTTCAACGCCGACCTGCGCGACCCGACGAAGATCGACTACGTAACCTACGTGACCGCGCACGAGATCGCGCACCAGTACTGGGCGCACCAGCTCGTCGGCGCCGCGGTGCAGGGCGCGACGTCGCTTTCCGAGACGCTGGCGCAATACTCGGCGCTGATGGTGATGAAGCGACTCTACGGCCCCGACCAGATGCGCCGCTTCTTGCGCTACGAGCTCGACACCTACCTGTCCGGCCGGCGCGGCGATGCGGTAGAGGAGGTGCCGCTCGGCCGGGTCGAGAACCAGCAGTACATCCACTACCGCAAAGGCTCGCTGGCCATGTACCTGCTCCAGGATCGGTTGGGAGAAGCCGCGGTCAACCGCGCGCTCGCCGACCTGCTCGGTCGCTATCGTTTCAAAGGGCCACCATACCCACGCTCGACCGATCTGGTCGCGGCACTTCGTCGTCAGGCGCGCACAACGGCGGACCAAGCGCTGATCAAGGATCTGTTCGAGCGAATCGTCCTCTACGACGTGAAGGCAACGGCACCAACCAGCACGCGCGACGCCGCCGGCCGCTGGCGCACCGCCTTCACCCTGACCGCGGCCAAATTTGTGGTTGACGGCAAGGGTCGTGAGACGCCGACCGACTTTGCCGAGCAAGTCGATGTGGGCGCGTTCCGCAGCGAGCCGGGTGAAGGCCAGTTCCGCCGCGAGGACGTGCTGGCAATGGAGCGGCGCGCCATGCGCCGCGGCGAACAGCGCGTGACCATCGTGACGCGCGAGCGCCCAGCGTTTGTTGGCGCCGATCCTTACAACCTGCTGATCGACCGCAGCTCACGCGACAATGTCATCGCCCTCACCGGATGACGGTCGACTTTCCAGCAAACCACCGTGTCGTTGCGGTGATGGACGCTAATCCAAGCACGCCCGTAATAGGACATTGAAGATGAAGACATCGACTATCGCGCTCTGCCTCGTTGGCGCCACGCCTCTCGCTGCCTGCGACAGGATCGATACTTCGTTCCAAGCTGCACCAATCAAGACGGACACAATTGAGGGTAAGATCCGCAGCCGGCGGACCGGAGGTGAGGAAGTCCGCACTTGGCGCGATCCGGAGACTGGATGCCAGTATCTCCTCTGGGAGCGGAAGCAGCGGGGCGCGATGACTCCGCGCCTTGCGGCCGATGGACGACCGTTGTGCAACCGCTAAGTTCGTCATGAATGGGCTCTGCGACGAATTGGCTCGTGTCGGCATCGACCCACAACTGGCCATTCATAGCTAGATTGCCGCTCCCCAACTTTAGACGCTTGTGCATACGGTTGGCACGGTGTCGAAGTCGGTCATAAACTCGCTGCCGGTGATGAAGCTAGCGCGCGCGGTTCGGTTGCGCGATGATGCAGCATGATCGTCGATCAACGCCAAGCTGATGCGAGTCTCAGGGGCGTCGTGCGCTCCTATGCCGAGCGGAAAGCGCAGCTTGGCGTGGATGCCGTGACATCACCCTTACCGGCGAGACCTGATCAATTCATCGAGTTTTATTTGAAGGACCGCTACCGGGTTTCGCACGATGATCGCGCAGCATCATTCGCGCCCGAGGTCGTGATCGTCGGCCCCCAAAGCTACCGGCGCACACGCCTCATCCTGTCCGGCAGCATCCATGTTTTCACGATCCGATTTGAGCCTGCTGGATTCTACGCTCTGTTCGGCACGCCGATGATCACGTTGGTCAATGAGGGCATCGCGATCAGCGACGTTATCGGCCCGGCCGGGACGGATCTGCGGGATGCAGTCATGATGGCTTGCAACTTCGATGAGCGGGTCGGCGCCGCAGAGCGCTGGTTGAGGAGTAAACTTGATCGCTTATCCCCCGTCGACCCGGTGGCGTTTTCCGCTGCTGCGTTGCAACGTGCGGGGGGAAGGTTGAGCGTGCGCTCGCTTGCCCGGGGGGCTGAACTCAGCGACCGACAGTTCACGCGTCGGTTTGAGCGACAGGTCGGCCTCACCCCCAAATTGTTTGCGCGAACGGTACGCCTGAATGCGGTACTCGACGCGAAGGTCCGCTCGCCGTGTGCTACCTGGACGGAGTTGGTCCACGACGCCGGTTATGCGGATCAGGCACACTTTGTACGCGATTGCCGTGCCCTCGCCGGAGGTCCTCCCGCCAGCTTCTTTGCAGAATGGGCACGAGGGCGCTGACGCTTTTGTTCAATCGCGGTCCTGTCTCCGGCACTAATCCGGTCCCAGCTATGGAGGAAGCGACATGGACCGGCGGCAAACGATATTGGGGCTACTTGCGGTAGGACCGTTAATGAGCAGTGAGACAGGGGCAGCGATGCTGAACACGACGGCTGACAAGGTGCGGCGGCTGGCGGAACGATACGCCGCTGCGTGGAACGCCTCCGACATGGACGCGATGGCCAAGCTGTACGCTGATGATGTGCACTGGGTGAACATCGTGGGCATGCACTGGCAGGGCAAGGCGCAGGTCGACCAGGCTCACCGCGTGTACTTCGACATCATGTTCAAGGGTGTCCCTCTGATGCTCGAAACAGTCGAGTCCGCCGTCGCCCTGCCCGGAGGAGCCGTGGTCGCCGTGCTTCGATGGACAGTTGGCGCATTCAAAACGCCCTTCGGCGAGCAGATGCCGCCAAGCCGCGATCGCATGTCACTCGTCCTGATCCCACGAGCCGATGAACTCGTGATCGCGCATGGTTCTAACGTTCAGATCAACGAGCAAGCGCAAAACTCTGACCCTATTCGCCAAAAGCAGCGATAGCTGACGCAGGATCGGAAACGCAGGGTCCTGCTGACAGATGAGCTCGGGAGCTCTGCCCGACCTCCTTCGTCGGTTTCGGCGGCCAAGACCCAAAGCCGGTCATTCACGCGCGCCCGCCCGCCGTCTAAAACCCGCCGCTCGTTCATGTGAGCGGACCGACCGCTTTGACGACCCCTGTCGGACGCCGCGAATGGCTGGGATTGGGGACTTTCCCGCTAGTCAGCTTTCAGGATTGGGACGGTCGAAAGCCGCCGGTATGTGGTGGCACAACCGTTCGGTTGTGACACCTTATGAAGCTTTAGCGATGCCCGGTAGATTGGTAGTCTTCTCGATGGGCAGCCAAGCTCGCGTTGAGGTGTCAGATGCCGACTTCTGTGATCGATCGACTAGGCTTGTCTGTCCCCCTCGTTCAGGCCCCGATGGCAGGGGTATCCACACCGGCCCTTGCGGCCGCGGTATCCAACGAAGGCGGCTTAGGGTCGATCGGCGTTGGCGCAACCGATGCTATCGGCGCACGCGGCATGATCGAGGAGACGCGCGCGCGGACCGGTCGAGCGTTCAACGTCAACCTGTTCGTTCATGGCACCGCCAATGCGGATCCTGTCGGGGAAGCCGCTTGGCTCGACTGGCTCGCGCCGGTTTTCGCGGAGTTTGATGCCAAGCCCCCCGTGGCACTTCGAACGATCTACAAAAGCTTCGCCGACGATGCCGACATGCTGACGATGCTGTTGGAACTAGCGCCGCCCGTTATCAGCTTTCATTTTGGCTTGCCCTCAATTGAGGTCATCACGGCGCTGCGCGAGCGGGGCGTCGTGATGATGGCCACGGCCACCAGCCTGCACGAAGCCCGTGCGATCGAGGCGGCTGGCATTGACGCGATTGTCGCACAGGGGATCGAAGCTGGCGGCCATCGTGGTGTGTTCGATCCCGCCGCGCCAGACGACGCGCTCGGTACTGTCGCACTGACGCGGCTTCTGGTGCTCAAGACCAGACTTCCGGTGATAGCGGCGGGGGGCATCATGGACGGTGCCGGGATCGCCTCGGCGCTCAATCTGGGCGCAGTTGCGGCGCAGCTCGGCACCGCCTTCATTGCGTGCCCCGAGAGCGCTGCCGATGACGCCTATCGTGCCGCGCTCACGGGGCCAGGCGCTTACCACACGACCCTGACGTCGCTCATTTCGGGCCGATCCGCTCGGGCGCTCGCCAACCGGTTCACCGGACTTACGGCTACGGTTGGCGATCTCCGGCCCCCGGATTACCCTATTGCGTATGACGCCGGTAAAGCACTGCACGCGGTCGCCAAGGCCAAAGGAGAGCATGGTTTCGGTGCTCAATGGGCCGGGCAAAGCGCACCGTTAGCGCGGGCGATGCCGGCGGCCGAGCTGGTCCAGGCGCTTCGAGCAGAGTGGGAGAGCTGTCGGGGCACGCAATGAGGACAGTCGCTTTGCTCAGCCATCCCACTCTCGCGTCCCGTTGAACCTTCATTTGCGGGAAGGTGCGCGTGGTCAGGCAGGGTCGGACATCCTGCGACTATGCAGATGCTCCAGTGGTGATGAGAGCAGCGGCGAAAGCTGATCCACGACGCGCGTAACGTTCGGATGGACGGCATGCGAGGCCAGCGCAGCCTCCGATGCCCAACCGTCGAGAAGTACGAACGTGTCGGGACGGTCCCGCTCCTGATAGAGATCATAGTAGAGGCAACCGGCTTCCCCTCGCGCCGGCGCGACAAGCTCCAGGAGCAGTTCGCCGACGCGGTCCCGATGCTCAGGCTGGGCATGTACGGTGCAGACGATGTGAATTTCGGGTGCTGTCAGTCTAATGCGAACCAGTCTCCACCGGATGCACGTCGGTCTCCGAGGCTGGCAGCCTAGCTGGCGAGGCCCTGCCACTCCGCCAGCGCGGCGGAGCGGCGCTCCCGGTAGGTCTGTCGATCGATGAGGTGGCGCTCCAGGCTGAAGTGATTGTGGACGTTGGCGTGGACGGAAGCGAACTTCTGCAGCGTCTTCATCTGCCGGAACCGGAGCATGGCCCGCTCCCTTCGTCGGAACGGCAGGTGGCTGTTCTCCACTCGGTTGTTGGCCCAGCGGCCGATCTCCTGACGGTCGCGGCAGCCGAGCTCGTCCATGGCAGCTCCGTAGCTGCGCAGGCCGTCGGTGGTGATCGCTTCTGGTGAGCCGTGGCGCCTGAGCGCCTTCCTCATGAAGCCGAGGGCTGCTGCCTTGTCGCGGGCTCTGGTGACGTAGCTCTCGAGCACCTCACCCTCATGGTCGACCGCTCGCCACAGGTAGACCATCTCGCCGTTCAGCTTCACGTACATCTCGTCTAGGTGCCAGCGCCAGTGGCGGAACCCACGCATGCGGCTGACCCGCTGACGGCGGATGTCGCCGGCGAACAGCGGACCGAACCTGTTCCACCAGAGCCTGACCGTCTCATGGCAGATGTCGATCCCGCGCTCGAACAGCAGGTCCTCCACGTTCCTGAGCGACAGCGGGAAGCGGACATACATCAGCACGACCAGCCGGATCACCTCCGGCGACGAGTTGAAGCGGCGAAACGGGCTAGGCGGCAACGCTCTCGACTTCCGGCTCATACGCCACCGGTATCAGCCCTCTGCCCCGCCTGCCACGTTGGTTTGACGGAGCCACGTGAACGAATGGAAGTCGCGAGGAGCAGTCCGCGGTTGCACCTACGACTGCTTGTGGCGAAAGTCGTCTGAACGAACGTCCGCTCACGCGAACTGAGTGCCGAAAGCGGACAGGCCGTAATCACCAAGACCGGACGTTCGGCGCGCTGCTTTGCCGAACGTCCGCTGTCGCCCACCTTTGGTCATTTAGGAAGCGGTTTGCTTAGATGCGGACGCGGCGTAGACAACCTTTCGCCGCGGTTTGCATCTCTCCTTAATCAGCGCGTTAAGATCGGCATCGTCGTGCCTACTCGACCTCCGGGAGGGACGAGCGGGTCGCAGTCTCAGAACTCGCCGGCGACGCCGACGCGTCCCATGGTATTCTTCCCACCTCCGTGCGCGAACCCCGCGGTGACGGCGAAGGGTGACTCGGTGTTCAGTCGGTGCGCAAGCGATCCACCGACTGCTTCCCGGCCGCGAAAGGTGACGCCGTTTAGCACGTAGCTGGTGCGCCCAGGCTCTGAGGGCATGGGCGCATAACCAATCGCTGCCGCCGCAGCGACGCCGGAACGAGCGTCACGCCGATCGCGCCGCATGACATCGTCAAGGCGCGAGATATCCCCGGGACCAAAGCCTGCCGACGCCAGATTGCCTGCAGCATCGGTGGTCACGAAGCTGGTCGCGCCGCTTTGCGCAGCGCGGCTCGCCGACGAAGAAATCCCGGCCATCGTGTACGTCGAGCCAGAGGTGCCCAGCGCGACCTGTCCTACGCGGCTCGCCACCGCGCTTTGGCCGATCGCGACACTTGCCACCGCGTTGGCGCTGGCGCCGCTACCGAGGGCCACAGCGGAGTCGCCCGTCGCGCTGTTCTGATTGCCGATGGCAACAGCGCCTATTCCCGTCGCGGTGTTGTTGTTGCCGAGCGCGACCGCTCCCTGCCCCGTGGCGACGTTGGGGTCACCAATCGCCACCGCACCGTTGCCGCTCGCCGTGTTGCCCGCGCCGATCGACACGGCCATGCCGTTCACTGCCCGCGCTCCGTTGCCGATCGCAACAGACGACGTTCCGCTCGCCACCGAGTTGCCGCCAACCGCAACTGAGTTGGCACCGCTTGCCTGCGGACCTGGCAAGGCAGCGGCAAAGTTGCTGCGGAAGTACGCGCCGTTGGTCACGGCTTGGTTAGCCGTGGCCTGCGACGCAGCTGCTTCGGTGCGGGCCGTCATCGCCGTCGCCTGGGCGCCCGCTGCTTCGTTCCGCGCGGTTGTCGCGGTATTCTGCGCCGTCGCCGCCTCCGTCTGAGCCATGTTGGCAATGCTCTGTGCAGTTGTTGCCTCCGAGCGCGCTGTGTTCGCCGTCGTTTGCGCGATCGCCGCCTCGGTTCGCGCCGCGTTGGCGGTTCCCTGCGCGGCGTTCGCCCGAGCCACGCCGTCGTTACCCGTCGCCTGAGCCTGCGCCGCCTCGCTGCGAGCCGTGTTCGCCGTACCTTGCGCTGCTTGAGCCTCCGCGCGCGCGGAGTTCGCGGTCGCTTGGGCGTTGTTGGCGCTAGTCCCGGCCGCAGCGGCCTCGGTGCGGGCGGTGTTGGCGGTCGCCCGTGCTCCTGCTGCTTCGGTCCGTGCGGTCGTTGCAGAGTTTTGCGCGGTTGCCGCTTCGGTTCGCGCTGCGTTGGCAGTGCTCTGCGCCGTATCGGCGCGGGCAACGCCATCATTCGCGGTTGCTTGCGCCTGAGCAGCCTGGCTACGCGCGATGTCGGCGGTTCCCTGCGCGGCGTTCGCCCGAGCTACGCCGTCGTTACCCGTCGCCTGAGCCAGCGCCGCCTCGCTGCGAGCCGCGTTCGCCGTACCTTGCGCTGCTTGAGCCTCCGCGCGCGCGGAGTTGGCGGTCGCTTGGGCGTTGTTGGCGCTGGTCTGCGCATTAGCGGACTCGGTGCGGGCGGTGTTGGCAGTCCCCAGGGCGCTGGTGGCGTTGGTTTGCGCCGACGCGGCCTCGGTACGCGCGGTATCTGCGGTTGCCTGCGCGTTGTTCGCGCTGTTTTGCGCAGCAGCGACTTCGGTCCGCGCGGTGTTCGCAGTGCCCTGTGCGGCGTTGGCGCGATTAATTCCGTCGTTTGCCGCCGTCTGCGCCATCGCGGCCTCGCTGCGAGCAGTATCGGCGGTCGACTGCGCCGCGCCAGCCTCCGTCCGTGCCGTATTGGCGGTGCCCTGAGCGGCGTTGGCACGACTAATTCCGTCGTTGGCCGCCGTCTGCGCTGTCGCGGCCTCGCTGCGAGCGGCATCGGCGGTCGATTGCGCCGCGCCAGCCTCCGTCCGTGCCGTATCGGCGGTGCCCTGCGCTGCCGCCGCTTCGGTCCGCGCGGTGTTCGCGGTGCCCTGCGCGCCGTCCGCGCTGCTCTGTGCGCTTGTTACGTTCGCGTTGGTGGCGAACAGCTGCGCGCCGGTCACCGCATCCGTACTAGTTCCGGACAGCGTTCCCGCACCGACATTGACGATTCTCCGCTGGTTGTCCGCCGCGCCTACCGACACCGTATTCGCGGCGTTGGCCACCGACTGGGCACCAATAGCCACGCTGTTGCTGGCGGCCGCGCTAGCGCCTTGCCCCACCGCGATCGCTGAAGTTCCGGATGCCGTAGCGCTGTTACCGATTGCTATCGCATCTACGCCGCCAGCCGTGGCGGCGCTACCGGGCGAATTCACCTGAACAAGCGGATTGTCCGTCCCGGCGCCTAGTTGTTGTTGCACCGCGAACAACTGCGCACCCGTCACCGCGTCGGTGCTCGTCGCGTTGACGGCGCCGGCGCCGACGTTGACGATCCGGCGCGTCTCGGTTGCGGAACCAACGGCAACGACATTTGCCTCGCCGCCGTCCGACGATCCGTTGCCGAGCGCCACGCTGTTAATGCCGCTAGCGGTCGCAGCGGCACCTAGGGCGGTGCTATTCGCCGCGACCGACGAAGCACCGGACCCGAGCGCCGTGCCCGACGCGGCTGTGCTGGCGGCACCGCTACCGATGGCCGTCGACCTGATTGAACTCGCGACTGCTGCGCCGCCGTTGTTATCGCCGCCGCCGATGGCAGTGCTGTAATCGCCCGTTGCCGCGGCGCCGCTCCCACCAGCACGTCGCGCATCCGTGCCGTTCAGCCCGCTGCCGATGGCCGTCGCTCCCAGCCCCGAGGCCGTCGCGCCTGTGCCTCCGTCCGCGCCTAGGGTAGTAGATTGGCTGCTTGCGCCGCTGCCGCCGCTACCGATCGCGAGGGCGCCCGACGTCGTTGCCGATGCGCCATCGCCGCCGAACCCGCCCACGAAAAGACCGGGTCCACCGCCGCCGCCGCCACCGATAGCGGTGGCGCCGGGAACTGTCGCGGATGCGCCGCCACCGCCACCGCCGGTCCCCGGTCCGTTGTCGTTCGTAGTGCTAGTACCATTCGCACCGCTACCGATCGAGATGGTCCCCGCAGGACCTACCGTGGATCCCCCGCCCCCTGGAGCAGCCGAGGATCCCGAGCCCTCGCCACCCTGGCCGGGTGTGCCTGGCGTGCAGCCTCCGCGGAGGCCCGAAGGACCGCAGAACTGGCCTTGTCCACCCGATTGTCCGGGTGTGCCGCCAGCGCCGCCCAACGTGCCTTGGCTGTTCCCCCCTGCTCCGCCGTTGCCGATCGACACGCCCTGCGCTTGGGCGCGAGTAGCCGACAAGAGTCCGCCCGCGAGCGCGATAAGGCCGCAGCCTATCAGCAGATGGCGTCGTCCTGCTGACAATCCTAATCGGCAAACAGAGTTCTTCATTTTTCTATATTCCCCCTTACGACGTACAAAGTTTTCCGTCATCGGATCGGTTTAACCCAATCTTTTCCCTGATACTTTTAACCGCAACCCTTTATCATGGATTACGGATGACACGAATAGAATGCTATCTACACTCGCGAGTGCGCTATGTACTTCCCGCACAAAATCGTGGATCTTGTAAACGATATTATACTCATGATCAGCTTGCTCAACCGTGCGAACTTAAGCAGCGCTTGGTTCACATTTCACACCGCGATAGATCATCCTGCTACGTAGCAATTACAAATGATGCATGATGCGCCGCTTCTGTCCATAACGAACGAAGAGGGGAGCGTCGCTTGGCTATTCGTCCGCCCGCCTAGGCGTTCTGTCCGAAGCCGTTCGATCGATGTGGACCCTGCGATTAGAACGTGACATTTTGCGTGGTGACCGGAAGAGATAGCTTACAGCTGCGGATAGCCGATGCTGCATGGAGGACCGATGAAGACTGCCGGCGATCCCCGGTTCCACCCTTGGCGGGTGAGACACTTCGAAGCGTCGGAGGTCAACAGCCTGAACGCGCCGCCCGATGTTGAGGATTATCTGGAGAACGCGTTTTTGTACCGCCGCACGCCTCCGGTAAGCTTCAACGGAGAACCGGTGGACACAACGATGCGTTGGTTCGCGGGATCGAGCGCGGCATTCCTCCACGCCGTCTCACGCAATCCGGGCGTGACGGGGCGCCGCAAAGAGGATGACGACGCCGACAGCATGGACGGGCTGCTCGTCTGCTTCGTCACCTATGGAAGGATGGAAGTCGAGACCGACGACAAGCTGCTGTGTCTAAGCGAAGGTGACACCTTCGTGTTGGATACGTCGGTGCCGCACGTTATGCGTAACTATCCGGGGCATGTCGTCGCGATCTTCGTACCAAGAATGGTCGTTGCCTCCGCACTGGATGCGGATCAAACCGCCAAGATCGCCGGACGGATCTTCACCGAAAACGATCTGTCGGACCTGTTCGGTCTGCAGGTGCGATACATGGTGGATGCGTTGGGCAAAATACCCGCGAGCGCGTTTGATGTCGCTCTCAAAACGGCGGCGGACGTGGCGCTGGCCATGATCCATAACGGCACCTTCAGTTCAGCTGCCGAGAAATTGAACCTGATCGCTCGGGTGAAGACACTCGTTGCTGCGGCGGGTACTGATCCGGAACTCACCACTGCCAAGATCGCAGCCATGCTAAACGTATCCCGCAGCGTGCTTTACGAAGCGTTCTCCGGCCAACAACTGACCGTTGCTGCATACCTACGCGATCATCGCCTTCGAACTTTTCTCCAGCTTCTCCGAGGCGCGCCTGACAAGACGATCCAGGAACTCGCACGCAGGGCGGGGTTCGGCGGCAATGCTTCTGATTTCACGAAGCTGTTCCGCCGTGCGTACGGCGTCTCGCCGTCCAGCATGCGCGCAACGTTGATCGGTGCCGTAGCTCAATCGCAGCCTTAAGACGACGGTGGTTGCAATAGCGACACCTGAGGAGGAGATGACGGTAAAATTTTCGTGGCGCATGCCGGTTGGAGGAAGTCATAGACCTCGCCTTCGCTGATGCGGCTCTTCGACGGGCTTGCCAATATGGCAGCGGTAGTTGCTGCACGCCTGATCGTTTGACGTCCTGACGGCCTTCCTGATCTTTAATCCAGTTTGAGTGAGAGTCTTCCGGCCCTTTGAAGCCTGTGGGCGAGGAGCTCGGACATGAAGAAGACGAGGCATACCGAAGAGCAGATCGCGTTCGCGCTGAAGCAGGCGGATGCAGGCACGGTGGGGGTGATCCGCGCCGCACCCAGCACTATTCGCGCAGACAATGGGCCAAAGTTTATATCGAAGGCACTCGACCGCAAGGCATGCGAGAATGGCATCACGCTCAACTTCAGCCATCCCGACAAGCCTACGGACAACGCGTTCTAGGAGCCGGCAATAGCCGCCTTCGGGACGAGTGCCTGAGCGCGCACTGCTTGCTGTCGGTGTCACCTTCCAGATGAACGAATGGGCGACATCGTCACGACGCTACCCAAAGCAGACAGGCCGCTCTCCACCATTAGCAGCGACCGAGTCTATGCCTTGATCCGCCTATAAAGCACACCTCCTCGACACAAAGGCTCGGGCAGAAAGACTGCCCTCCCCACCCTTGCGCAGCTCTGCGCCGTGGTTGTAGATCGCTTCGTTCACCGTCGGACATCACTAGGCTGCGAAGTGAAGTTCTCGACGTCGAACATAGTGGATCTACTCTGGTCTCCGATGGTGCCGTGCTTGAGGACCGCGAGCGCGAGGCCGCGCCAGGCGGCGGCTTCGCATCCCTCGTTGATTCGGGACAGAACGCCGGCGGCGAACGCGTCCCCGGTCCCGATCCGGTCAATGATACCGCTGACGGCAATGCTAGGTGTCTCGAACCATGCGTCTCGGCTATCGACGCGCGCTGATAGAAAGTGGTCGTCGGCCGAAATTACCGACCGGACCGTCGACCCGATATGCATCAGGTTCGGAAATCTCGCGAACAGTGCCTCGCAGGCGGCCCGCCGTGCCGCTGCTGTGTCACCGCCATGATCCGCACGCAGCAGTAGCGAGATGTCGCGATGATTGCCGAAGAGGAGGTCGGCACCGGCGACATGCTGCGCCAAGATCGGCTGCGGGTCGGCGCGCTGGCGCGCCCACATGCTCGCCCGGAAATTGCCGTCGAACGATACCCGGACCCCCGCGGCGCGAGCTGCCGCGATCGCGTCGAGCGACAGTCGCGACGCCTCGGGTCCGATCGCGGGGATGATCCCCGACAAGTGCAGCCAGGCGGCGCCGTCGAGCGCCCGCGACCAGTTGTAGGTCGACGACGGGGCGAGCGCGAAGGTGCTGTCGAGGCGATCGTACACGATGTGCGCCGCGCGCGCGCCGCTCGGCGGCGTCAGGAAGTAGAGGCCGAGGCGCCCGTCCGCGCGGCCGACCCGCGACACATCAACACCCGCGGCGCGAACAGTCTCCATCGCAGCGTCGCCCACCGGGCCGCGCGGCAACGTGGTGATCAGGGCGGCGGGATCACCGAGCCGCGCGAGCGCGACCGCGACGTTCGCCTCGGCCCCGCCGAAGTGCGCGTCGAGGCGCGCGTCCTGGAACAGGTGACCCCGGTCGGGCGCGGCGAGGCGCAGCAGCATCTCGCCAAAGCAGAGCACGGTGCCGGTCATGCCGCCCTTCCCGAAAGGGCCGCATCGAGGATTCGGCCGGGGCCGTCGATCCGCCATGCGGCCACGGTGTCGGCGATCGTCCGGATCGTCGATGCCGATCGCCGGATCGATTCCGGGAAGAGCCCCAGCTCGGCGACGAACCGGGCGACGACACCGGCCGAATCACCGGCCTCCTCGGCCCAGATCGCTGCATAGCGCAACCGCAGGGGATCGTCGGCGATCGCGGGGGCGGCGGCGGTGTAGCCGATCCAAGCGGCGATCGCGGTGAGGTGCAGCGGGCTGTCGAGTCTGCGTGCTAGCCGCTCCGCGACGGTCGCCAGCAGGCGCTGGGGCAGCTTCTGCGACCCGTCCATCGCGATCTGGTCGAGCCGGTGGTGAAGATCGGCGTTCGCGAACCGGTCCAGGATCGCGGCGATATAGGCCTCGGGATCGAGACCCGCCGCGGCGACGAGGCAGGGCACCGCCTCGTCGCGCATCTGCGCCACGACGAAGGCGCGCAGCAAGGGATCGGCGATCGCCTGGTGGACATAGGCGTGGCCGAGCTGGAGACCGGCATAGGCGAGCGCCGAGTGACTGGCGTTGAGGAGGCGCAACTTCGCCAGCTCGAACGGCGCCACGTCGGCGACGATCTGCGCGCCCGCTGTCTCCCAGCGCGGCCGCGGGCCAGCGAACCGGTTGGCGATCACCCACTGGCTGAACGGTTCGGTGACGATCGCGGCGGAATCTTCCAGGCCGATCGCGGCGGCGACATCGGCGCGGTCGCGATCGCTTGCCGCGGGAACGATGCGATCGACCATCGTGTCGGGCGCGGCGACGGTGCGACGCGTCCAGGCCGCGAGGTCGGGATCGATCCGATCTAGGAACGTGGTGAGCAGGGTCATCAGCAGCGTGCCGTTGGCGGGCAGGTTGTCGCACGATACGATCGTCAGTGCCGCGCTGCCCTCCTCGCGCCGCCGCGCAAGCGCCGCCGCAATATAGCCGTAGATCGTGCGTGGAGCTCCGCCGAGCAGATCGCTCGCGATCGCGGGATCATCGAGCAGCAGCGACCCGCCGGCGGGATCGCGATGATAGCCCTTCTCGGTCACCGTGAGCGTCACGACGTGCGTGTCCGAATCCGCCAACGCGGCGATCACCGCGCCCGGGTCCTCGGCTGCCACCAGCACGCCGTCGATCACGTCGATCAGCCTGGTCGTCCCGGCACCGTTCGCGCGCTGGGTGACGGTGTAGAGGCCGTCCTGCGGCACCAGCGTGTCGCGCACCGCCGCCGAGCGAAGCGATACGCCGGTGATCCGCCATGCGTCGCCAGCATCGTTCGCAACCTGGGTGTAGACCGCCTGGTGCGCGCGATGGAACGCACCGATGCCGAGGTGAACGATCCGACGCGTGGCACCGTACGAGACGGCGGGCCTGGCTACATCGTCGGAGAGCGCGTGCAGGGTCGTGTGCGACAGCCTCACAGTCGGTACGCCTTGCGGACGAGGCCGTCGGTGAGGTCGCGGGCGAGGTCGGCGGCCTCCCAGTCCTCGATCCGGTGCTCGGCGACGAGGCGGGCGAGGAAGCCGCAGTCGACGCGGCGCGCGACGTCGTGGCGTGCGGGGATCGACAGGAAGGCGCGGGTGTCGTCGTTGAAGCCGACGGTGTTGTAGAAGCCGGCGGTCTCGGTCGTCGCCTCGCGGAAGCGGCGCATGCCCTCGGGCGAATCGTGGAACCACCAGGCGGGGCCGAGCTTCAGGCACGGATAATGGCCGGCGAGCGGCGCTAGCTCGCGCGC
>Ga0182232_1000033_pt1 | contig 48812 bp, 41 predicted proteins | sample G6R1MG_30_FD_155484 | JGI IMG/M metagenome (GOLD analysis project Ga0182232, IMG submission 155484) | Phyllosphere microbial comminities from miscanthus, Michigan, USA - G6R3_NF_07NOV2016_LD2 MG | ecosystem: Host-associated > Plants > Phyllosphere > Phylloplane/Leaf | place: USA: Michigan... | reverse complement strand
CACGGGCGGCGCGAACAGGACGAGGTGGCCCAGGGCCACGGGCAGGAGCAGGGCGGTCTCGGCGGCGAACCCCACCATGGCATCGACCCCCACCACCTTGCGCACGAGGCCGTAGAGGGCGAAGCTCGCGGCGAGCGCCAGGGACAGCCACGGCAGGGTGCCGGCCAGCACCACCGCCAGGAGCACCGCCCCGGCGGCGAGGGCCACGGCGGCGGCCTGGACCGGGCGCAGGCGCTCGCCCAGCACCACGGCGCCGAGCACCACGCTCACGAGCGGGTTGATGAAGTAGCCGAGGCTGGCGTCGAGCATGTGCCCGGACTGCACGGCGCGCAGGTAGAGCAGCCAGTTCACTCCGATGAGGCCGGCCGAGAGCGCGAGCAGCCCGTGGCGGGGCCGCAGCGGGAACGGGCTGCGGATGCGGCGGCGCAGGGCCACGAGGAGCCCGGCCACGAGGACGGCCGACCAGACGATGCGGTGCGCCAGGATGCTGGTGGCCGGCACCGCGTCGAGGAGCCGGAAATGCACGGGGACGACGAGGCCCCAGCTGAGATAAGCGCCGAGCGCGTAGATCAGGCCCAAACGGTCGCTCCCTCGCGGGCCGTCCCGCGGGCGGGGCTTGTAGCAGAGCCGGATCAGCGCGTCCGCGACAGGGTCACCGCCGGATCGCCGCGCATGAGGGCGTTGAGGCGCTCGGTGTCGAAGCCCTCCACCGCCTTGCGGGCGGCCTTGGCCTTGGCCGGAGCGGGCGCCTCGGCGAGCGCGGCCACGATCGGCGAGGCCGGGGCGAGGGAGCCCGTCGCGGCGGGATCGGCCAGCGCCGGGGCGGCCGGGGCGGGCACCGGGGCCGCCACCCGTGCCGGATGGCCGAGGCGGTCGACGCAGGTGAAGCCGATGATCGTCAGGCTGACCCCGAACAGGCCAGCCGTCATGAGGGAACGCAGGATACGCACGGGAACGCACTTCCAAGATACGCAAGGAACGTGGACCGCAACAGCTTTAGCGCAGAGCCGTTAACGAACCGCACGGCGCGGTCCGCGCCGCCGTTTTCCCGAGGAGTCCTCATGGCCACCGATCCCGACGCCACGGTCACCGCCAGCGACAGCGCGTTCATCCAGGGGCGCAACGCCCGCCTCTACGGCAAGCCCGCCGATGCCTGCCCCTACCCGGAGGGCTCGGACGACCGGCAGGCCTGGCTCCAGGCCTGGGAGGAGGCCGGCGCGCCGGAAGCCGAGGGCTGATTGTCTCTCCCGAAACGCCCGCTGCGCCGCTATGCCCTGGGCGAGAACCGGCGGAGATCGGGCGTTTTGTGAGGCACTCTGACGGTTCGCTCCGCCGGGCGTCGCTGATAGAAGGCCCCCGGATGGACACCCGATCGCGGAGACGGATGCGCGTGGTTCGACCCAAGGCCGGCCTGCTCCTGGCCCTCGCACTCTCGGCCCTCGCCCTCCCCGCGCCCCTCCCCGCCCGGGCCGCCCCGGCACCGGCCGAGCGCACCCTGGCGGACATCAAGGCGCGCGGGCACCTCGTCTGCGGCGTCAGCCCCGGCGTGGCGGGCTTCAGCGTGCCCGACGGCCAGGGCCGCTGGACCGGCCTCGACGTCGATTTCTGCCGGGCGCTCGCGGCCGCCATCTTCGACAACCCGGAGGCGGTGCGCTTCATCCCGCAATCCTCGGCCGCGCGCTTCACCGCCCTGCAATCGGGCGAGATCGACGTGCTCGCCCGCAACACCACCTGGACCCTGTCCCGCGACACGGCGGCCATGAACTTTCCGGCCATCACCTTCTACGACGGGCAAGGGTTTCTCGTCCGCAAGGCCCTGAACATCACGGAGGTCAGGCAACTCGACCGGGCGACGATCTGCCTGCAGCAGGGCACCACCACGGAGCTCAACCTCGCCGACTGGTTCCGCACCCGGGGCCTGACCTACCGGGTCGTCACCTTCGCCAACAGCGAGCAGACGCTCGGCGCCTACGAATCCGGCCGCTGCGACGCCTACTCGACGGACCAGTCCTCCCTCTACGGCGAGCGCCTGAAGACCGCGCACCCCGACGATCACGTGATCCTGCGTGAGGCCATCTCGAAGGAGCCGTTCGCCCCCGCCGTGCGCCAGGGCGACGACCAGTGGCGCGACATCGTCGCCTGGACCCACTACGCCATGCTCGACGCCGAGGAGGCCGGGATTGCACAGGACAACGTCGAGCGGATGCGCCGCGAGGCCCTGAGCCCCGATGTGAAGCGCATCCTCGGCCTCGAAGGCACCTACGGCGAACGCCTGGGGCTCACCGTCGACTGGGCCTTCCGCATCGTCCGCCACGTCGGCAATTACGGCGACAGCTTCGCCCGCAACCTCGGCGACGCCACCCCCCTGAAGATCCCGCGCGGCCTCAACGCCCAGTGGAACCAGGGCGGTCTGCAGTACGGGCCGCCGATCCGGTGAGGGGATGTTTTCGGAACGATCGCGTGCCACGGCGAAACGCACACGGGTCTGATGGAAGCGCGGGTCCCCTCTCCTGGAAGGAGAGGGACAGGGTGAGGTGTGTGACCTTTCCGGAGAGTTCGCACACCTCACCCCAGCCCTTTCCTTCCAGGAGAGGGAGCCTGTCGCGCCTCGAACCTGTCGGCCCGATCGTTCGGCGAGGAACGGCACGCCATGCCTGATCCCCGCTCCACCCCGCGCTGGCGGGCCCTCGTCGTCCAGGCCGTCCTCGTCCTGGCGCTGGCGGCGCTGGCCTACCTCGCCGCCGCCAACGCCGCGCAGAAGCTTGCGCGCCAGGGGATCGTCGCCGGGTTCGGCTTCCTCGGGCGCGCCGCCGGGTTCGATATCGGCCAGAGCCTGATGCCGTACGCGGCCGCGACGGCGACCTATTTCGATGCGTTCCTCGTGGGGCTCCTCAACACCCTGCTGGTCTCAGTGCTCGCCATCGTGCTCTCGACCGCGCTCGGCTTTGCCATCGGCATCGCCCGGCGCGCGGAGAACCTCCTCGTCCGCGCCTTCGCGGCGGCCTATGTCGAGGTGTTCCGCAACCTGCCGCTCCTGCTCCAATTGCTGGTCTGGTACGTGGCGGTGCGCGTCGCCCTGCCGGCGCCCGACGATCCGGCCGCCTGGGGGCAGGCGGTGTTCCTCAGCCAGCGCGGCCTCTTCCTCCCGCGCCCGGATTTTTCGGGGTTCGCCGCCCTGGTGCCCCTGGCCTGCGCCGCCGGCCTTTTCGCGACGGGTTTGCTGATCCGCGCGAGCCGCCGCGCCGTGGCCCTGGGCCAAAAACCCGTGCCTGTGCTGTGGCCCGGCGCCCTCCTCGTGCTCGGCCCGCCGGCGCTCGCCTGGGCCGGCCTCGCGCTCGCGGGCCATCCCGTGCCCGTGGCGTATCCGGCGCGCGGGCCCTTCGACATCGAGGGCGGGTTGCCCGTGCGGCCGGAATTCGCCGCCCTCCTCATCGGGCTCTCGACCTACTCGGCCGCCTTCATCGCCGAGATCGTGCGCTCCGGCCTCGACAGCGTGGGGCGCGGCCAACGCGAGGCCGCCGCCGCCCTGTCGCTCAGCGGCGCCCAAGCCCTGCGCCTCGTGGTGCTGCCGCAGGCCATGCGGGTGATCGTGCCGCCGCTGACGAGCCAATATCTCAACACGACGAAGAACTCGTCGCTGGCCGTGCTCATCGGCTACCCCGACCTCGTGCACGTGTTCATGGGGACCGTGCTCAACCAGACCAACCAGGCGGTGGAGGTGGTGACCCTCACAATGTGCGTCTACCTCAGCCTGAGTCTCGCCACGGCCCTTCTGATGAACCGGTACAACGCCCGCGTCGCGGGGGCCCGGCGATGAGCCTCGAGACCGAGGGTTACGTACGCAAAACCCTGATCCCGCCGGCGCCGCCGCCGCGCCGCCTCGGCGGCCCCCTCGCCTGGGTGCGGACGAACCTGTTTCCCGATCTCGCGAACGGCCTCGTCACCCTGGCGATCCTGGCGTCCCTCGCCTGGCTCGTGCCGGAAGCCCTGCGCTTCCTCGTCCTCGACGCCGTCTGGACCGGGACCTCGGGCGAAGCTTGCCGCCCGGAGGTGGTGGGCCATCCGGTGGGGGCCTGCTGGGCCTTCATCGGGGAGAAAATCAACTACCTCGCCTACGGCTCTTACCCGGCGGCCGAGCGCTGGCGGCCGAACCTGTTCTTCGCGCTCCTGGGGCTGGGCGTCGCCTGGATGCTGTGGCTCGACGCCCCGAAGCGGGCCTGGGGCGCAGCCTACCTGTTCCTCGTGTTCCCGGTGCTCGCCTACGCGCTCCTGGCCGGGATGCCGGCGCTCGGCCTCGCATCCGTCGCCACGGGCCTGTGGGGCGGCCTCCTCGTCACCGTGGTGGTGTCCATGGTCGGCATCGTCGCCTCCCTGCCGCTCGGCATCCTCCTGGCGCTGGGGCGCCGCTCCGACTGGCCGGTGGTGCGCTATGCCTGCATCGGCTTCATCGAGTTCTGGCGCGGGGTGCCCCTCATCACCGTGCTGTTCATGGCCAACGTGATGCTGCCCCTGTTCCTGCCCGGCGACCTCACCGTGGACCGGCTGGTGCGGCCGCTCGTCGGCATCGCGCTGTTCGCCTCCGCCTACATGGCCGAGGTGGTGCGCGGCGGCCTCCAGGCGATCCCGCCGGGGCAGATGCGGGCCGCCCTGGCCCTCGGCCTCACACCCCTCCAGGCCACGCGCGCCGTGGTGTTGCCCCAGGCTCTGAAGATCGTGGTGCCGGGTATCGTCAACACCCTCATCGGCCTGTTCAAGGACACGACGCTGGTCTCCATCGTCGGCATCGCCGACTTCATCCGCGTGCTCGAGGCCGCCCGCGCCGATCCGCGCTGGTCGGCCCCCGCCGTGCCCGTGACGGCCTACGCCTTCGCGGCCCTGTTCTATTTCGCGGTCTGCTTCTCCATGGCCCGCTACGCCGGCTTCATCGAGCGGCGCCTCGCGGCGGGGGATGCGCGATGACGGACACCACGCCCGCCGTCGCGATGCAGGGCGTCAACGCCTGGTTCGGCGCCACCCACGTCCTGCGCGCCATCGACCTCACGGTGGCGCCGGCCGAGACCCTGGTGATCTGCGGCCCCTCGGGCTCGGGCAAATCCACCCTCATCCGCGCCGTCAACGGCCTCGTCGCGCACCAGTCCGGCACGATCCGGGTCGCGGGCCTCGCCCTCGACGGCAGCGCCGAGGCCACCGATGCCGTGCGCGCCCGGGTCGGGATGGTGTTCCAGGCGTTCAACCTGTTCCCGCACCTCACCGTGCTGGAGAACTGCACCCTCGCCCCCCTGCACGTCCGCCGCCTCGGGCTGAAGGCCGCGCGCGAACTCGCCCTCGGCCACCTCGACCGGGTCGGCCTCGCCGACAAGGCCGACAGCGCCCCCGCCGAACTCTCGGGCGGCCAGCAGCAGCGGGTCGCCATCGCCCGCGCCCTGTGCCTCGAACCGCAAGTGATGCTGTTCGACGAGCCGACCTCGGCCCTCGACCCCGAGATGGTGGGCGAGGTCCTCGACGTCCTCACCGACCTCGCGTCGGGGGGCACAACCCTGCTCTGCGTCACCCACGAGATGGGGTTCGCCCGCGCGGTGGCCGACCGGGTGGTGTTCATGGACGAGGGCCAGATCGTCGAGATCGCCCCGCCGGAGGACTTCTTCGACCGACCCCGGCATCCCCGGACGCAGGGGTTTCTCAGCCGCATCCTGGGGTGAGACGCCTCGTCGTGTGCGTTCCCCTCTCCCCGCAAGCGGGGAGAGGGGAACGCACACGACCCGGCTGCTCCACGGCCTCAAGGCTCCCCATCGGCGGAAGGCGCCACCGCCCGACTTGACGGCCCAGGGCAAGCCGGGCTGTGGTCGCCGACATCCCAAAAATCCCGCCCGAAGGCGCCGATGTCCAACTCCCCGCCCCGCGATCCCGCACGCTTCGGCCCGAGCACCCGCCTCGTCCATGCCGGGCGCGACCCGTCTGCCCAGCACGGCTTCGTCAACACCCCGATCTATCGCGGCTCGACGGTGCTGTTTCCCACCTACGACGACCTCAAGCATCGGCGCGGGCGCTTCGATTACGGCACCTCCGGCACGCCGACGACGGAATCGCTCACCACCGCCTGGAGCGAACTCGCGGGCGCCGCCGGCACGGTGCTGACCCCGTCGGGCCTCGCCGCCCTCACGGTCGCCCTCATGGCCGTGGTGTCGGCCGGCGACCACCTCCTCGTCTCCGATTCCGCCTACCGCCCCACCCGCATCTTCTGCGACGGCGTCCTGAAGCGGTTCGGGGTCGAGGTGGAGTATTACGATCCCCTGGTGGGCGCCGGCATCGGTGCGCTCCTGCGCGACACCACCAAGGCCGTGCTCGTCGAGGCGCCGGGCTCGCAGAGCTTCGAGATGCAGGACGTGCCGGCGATCAGTGAGGTCGTCCACGCGCGGGGCGCGGCCGTGATCATGGACAACACCTGGGCGACCCCGCTGCTGTTCCCGCCGCACGCGCGAGGCGTCGACATCGCGGTCGAGGCCGGGACGAAATACCTCTCGGGCGGCTCCGATCTCCTGCTCGGCCTTACCTCGGCCAACGCGCAGTACTGGCCGGCCCTGCACCGGACCTTCGAGCACTTCGCCATGTGCCCCGGCCCCGAGGACGTCTTTCTTGCGCTACGAGGCCTACGCACCATGGCGTTGCGCCTGCGCGAGCACGGCGCGCAGGGCCTCGCCATGGCGCGCTGGCTGCAGGCCCGGCCGGAGGTGGCGCGCGTGCTCCATCCGGCCCTGCCCGAGGATCCCGGCCACGCCCTCTGGAAGCGCGACTTCTCCGGCGCCTCCGGCCTGTTCGGCGTGATCCTCAACCCCGCCCCCGAGCGCGCCGTGGCGGCGCTGCTCGACGGCCTCGAACTGTTCGGGATGGGGTTTTCCTGGGGCGGCTTCGAAAGCCTCGTGATCCCGTTCGATTGCCGCACCTACCGCACGGCCACCACCTGGGCCCCGGAAGGGCCGGGCCTGCGCTTCCACATCGGGCTCGAGGATATTTCGGATCTGCAGGCGGACCTCGACGCCGGCTTCGCGCGGTTGCGCGCGGCGATGTGAGCCGTCACGGCGCCAGCCACGTCCCCGTCCAACCCGCCGCGTCGCGCGTCCATCCCGCCCGGCGGTGGCCGCGCCGGTCGAGGAACAGGAAGTCGAGGCGGGTCGCCGTCACCACCACGGCGCAGAAATTGGCACGGCCGAGATCCATCTCGGCGCCGTCCTCCGGCTGGGTGTAGCCCTCGCCCGTGGGGATGGCCGTGCCGGGGGCCGGACTGATCCCGTAGCAGGTCCGGCTCATGACCCGCGAGCCGTCCCAGGCGGCGGCCGCCACGGCATCGTCCGTGTGGAGGCGGGCGGTGCCGGCGACCCGGATCTGGATCTTGGAGGCCGTATCGTAGCCGTGCAGGGCGGCCCGGCCCGACGCGTCGATCTCGGCGGCCTTGGCCGAGCGGCGGTCGCAGTGGAAGCGCAAGGTCCCCGTCGCGGGATCGGCCGCACGCAGGACCACGGTGCGCACCTGCGGCCGGCCGTCGGCGTCGACGGTGGCGAGGGCCGGCATGTGGAAGGCGTTGCGGCGCAGGGCCGGCCCCTCCTCCAGCAGGCGCCAAACCTCAAGGAAGCTGGCGTCGAGATCGTCGTAGAAGGGCGGCAGGGGCGCGGGGGTCATCGGGCGCGCCGCTCGCGCAGGATGAGGGCGACGTTGCGCAGATAGATGCCCGTCGAGAGAGCCTGACCGAAGATGATCACCGGCTCGCGCCGCACCAGGCCATAGACCAGGGTCATGAGCCCGCCCGCGATGGAGAGGAACCAGAACGAGAGCGGCATCACGCTCTTTCCCGCCCGCTCGGAGGCGAGCCATTGCAGGATGAAGCGGGCGCCGAACACCGCCTGCGCCAGGATCCCGAACACCAGCCAGCCGTCGAATCGGGTCACGAACACATCGTAGACGTAGCCGCGCAGGTCCGCGGCGAGCTGGATGATCATGGGTGCACCGTCACGGCGTCACCTCGGTGACCGGGGGCGCCGGGCGCTTGCGGCGGATCAACCACCACACCCCGGCAAGATCGAGCATCCCGACCCAGAGCCGGTCGAACAGGCCGTAATTCGAGCGCCCGGTGAAGCGAGGCCGGTCGACCACGTCGCGGTGGACCACGGCGAACCCCTCGCGGGCTACCAGCGCCGGCATGAAGCGGTGGAGCGCATCGAAGGCCGGCAGCGCCCGGTAAACCTCGCGGCGAAAGACCTTGAGGCCGCAGCCGGTGTCGCGGGTGGCGTCGCGCAGGATGCGGCCGCGCACCCCGTTGGCGATGCGCGATTGGAACGTCTTGAGGCGCCCGTCCTTGCGGCCGACCCGCTGGCCCTGCGCGAGGCCGGCCCCGGGGCCGGCCTGTTCCAGGGCCGCGAACAGGGCCGGGATGAAGGCCGGATCGTTCTGGCCGTCGCCGTCGAGGGTGGCGACGACGGGGGCGCGGGCCGCCGCGACGCCGCTGCGCACGGCCGCCGACTGGCCGCCGCTGCGGGCGTGGCGCAGCACCCGCAGCCACGGCCGGGCGCGGGCCGCCTCGGCGAGCAGGTTCGGCGTCGCGTCGGTGGAGCCGTCGTCGACGTAGATCACCTCAAAGGGGGCGAGCGCCGCGCAGGCCGATTCGATCTCGGCGAGGAGGCTCGCGATGTTGCCGGCCTCGTTCTTCACCGGCACCACCACGGAGAGGCGCAAGGCTGGGGTCTGAGCGTTCAAGGGATCACCGCATAGGCCGAGAGGTCGACCCGCCGGCCGCCGTTGATGTTGAAGCCGGACACCTGCCCGACCACCCGGGGCAGAATTGTGCCCGCCGCGATGGCCGCGTCGAACGCGGCCGCCTGCCGGCTGTCGACGAAGACGAGGCGGCAGCCGCCCTGCGTGAGGAAGTCCGCCGCCTCCGTAGCCGTGGAGGGGGTGGAAAGATCGGTGCCGATCAGAAAGACGAGGCTCGGCTCGCGGTAGCCGAAACTCGCGACCTTCGGGTCCGCGCAGGGCAGGGTGTCACGGATGGCGGCGAGGCGCGGCGACACCTTGAGGGCGGGGAGATCCGGCTGGGTCAGGCCGAGCACCGCCGGGGAGAGCAGGCAGGCGGCGAGGACCGCGAGCAGCAACGCCCTCTCTGGCAGCGCCAGGCCGAAGGCGCGCCAGGACAGGATCGCCACGGCGCAGGACGCGAGCAGTAGGGGAAGGCCGGCCCACGGCACCGTCCGGTCGAGGCTCCAGGCCGCCCAAGTCAGGCCGAGGGTGAGCCCCACGGGGACGAGAACCACGAGGCCCGCCACGATCCGGGCACCGCGCCGGGCGGGATCGAGGGCGCCGGCGGCCATTGCCAGCACGGTCAGGATCGCCACCGCCGGCATCAGGGGCAGGACGTAATGCGGCAGCTTCGTCGGGACGGTCTCGAACAACGCCCAGGCCGGCACGATCCAGGCGAGGAGGAAGGCGACCGGGTCGGTGCCGCGCCGCGCCCACGCGAACGGGATGGCCAGTGCCGCGAAGGCCGCACCCGGCCAGAAGGTGGCGTAGAACACGACGGCGTAGGTACCGGGCGGCGCCCAGTGCTTCTCGGCGCCGCCGCCGACCTTGGCCAGCATGTCGTGGCCCACCGCCTCGCCGTAGAACGCGCCCCCGCTCTTCCACGCGATGGCGAGGAACCAGGGGGCGACCAGCGCCAGGGTCAGGGGCAGGCCGAGGCCGGGGCGCAGGGCCAGCAGCCACGCCGCCGAGCGGGCCCGCACGGACAGGACGACGGCCGGCAGGGCGCAGAACAGGGGCACCATCGGCCCCTTCACCAGGATGCCGAGGGCGAGGCCGAGCCAGAAGGCCACCACCGTGCCGGTGTCGAGGCGATTTCCATGAGAGGATTCGCCGCGCCGCAGCCACGCCCGGGCGAGACCGCCGAGGCTCGCGACGGCGCAGGCGCACAGCAGGGCGTCGGTCTTGGCGAGATGCGCTTCCGCCGCGAGCATCACGCAGGCCCCGAACAGGGCGGCGGCGAGCAGCGCCCCGCGCCGGGGCAGGAACGCGAGGGCCGCCCAGTAGGTCAGCAGGATGGCACCGAGGGCCCCGAGGAGCGAGGGGATGCGGTAGAGCCCGATGACCGTGCGGGCCCCCGGCACGCCGAGGGCCTCGGCGGCGCCGACGATCGCCGCCTGCGCCCAGTAGATCCCCACGGGCTTCTTGTGCCGGGCCTCCCCCTGGAAGCGGATATCGACGAGGTCGCCCGTCTCCAGCATCTGCTTGGAGGCCTGGGCGAAGCGCGGCTCGTCGCGGTCCATGGGCTGGAGCGAGGCGAGGCCGGGCAGGAAGCAGATCAGGCCGATGGCCACGAGGAGGGCGCAGGCGCGGGCGTGGCTCAGGGCGGCGAGACCGAGGAGGCGGTCGAGGAACGCGAACGCATCGCCGCCGGCCGTTGGGAGCCGGACTTCGCTCGATCTCATGCGGCGGGCATCACGGGAGAGGCTTGGCGGGAAAGGACCTGGCGGGAAAGGACCTGGAAGGCGGTCATGCGCGGGCTCCGGACCGGTCACCGGCCCACGGATTCGGTCGACGCCCCGACGGGCGGCGGTGTCGATGATGCGGAACGGAATGTCAAATGCCTCCCCGGGTCGGGGGCGGGCACGACACGCCGCGAGCCTTGTGCGATCCCGGTGTTGCCGCTTCATGTCCGGGCATGACATCGTGCAGCCCGCTGCGGCGGCGCGGCCCCTCCCAGCGGGACAGACTCCATGAGCCTCCAGATCGGCCTCCTCACCTTTCCGAACGTGCAGCAGCTCGACCTTACGGCGCCCTACGAGGTGTTCGCGATGATCCCGGGGGCCACGGTCCACCTCGTCGCCGCCGGGCTCGAGCCAATCGTCAGCGCCACGGGCCTCGTGCTGACCCCCACCGTGCGGATGGCCGATTGCCCGGCCCTCGACGTGCTGTGCGTGCCCGGCGGGGTCGGGGTGAATGCCCTGATGACGGATCGCGAGGTGCTCGCCTTCGTGCGCGAGCGGGCGGCGGCGGCGCGCTTCGTCACCTCCGTCTGCACCGGCGCCCTGGTGCTCGGCGCCGCCGGCCTGCTCGCGGGCCGGCGCGCCACCACGCACTGGGCCTCCCTCGACCTGCTGGCCGCCTTCGGCGCGACGCCCGTCGCCGAGCGGGTGGTGCGGGACGGCAACCTCGTCACCGGCGGCGGCGTCACGGCGGGGATCGATTTCGCCCTGGCGCTCGCCGCAGACCTCGTCGGGCAAGAGCAGGCGGAAGCGATCCAGCTCGGCCTCGAATACGCGCCCGCCCCGCCCTTCGAGGCCGGCACGCCGGACACGGCGTCGCCCCCCGTGCTCGCCGCCGCGCGGGCCCGCCTCGCCGCCTCCCGCGCGGCCCGCGAGGCCCTCGTCCACACGATCACGGGAGTTCGGCCGGAGCCCTGGGGCGGCGGCGGCGCCTGAGCGGGCCCCCGCGCCTTTTGCAGGTTCTCAAGTATTCTGCGCGCAGGATCCGGCGAGCCGGTCGCGCTATCGTGCGGCGATCCTTTCACGAATCTCCGGGGGCCGGGCCCGTCCCCGGCGCCGTCGCGCGGGAGTTGGCATGTCGATGACCACGGGAATCGCCGCCTCGCCGGCACCGGTGCCCCTCCGGGTGCCCGATGCCCTGCGCCTCGGCGCCCTGGCGACGATTCTCCTCGTGATGCTCGTGGGCGCCAACCCGTTCCACGACGGCACCGCCCCCGAGAACGCGGCCTCCGGAGCGGGCGGAAACCTCGGCAACCAGATCCTGTTCCTGATCATGGGCACGATCGCGGGCGCCATCCTCCTCGCTCGGGGCCGCGCGGCCCTGCGGCCCCTGGCGAGCCTGCCGATCCTCCTCATGCTCGCCTGGCTCGCCGTCTCGACGGCCCTCTCCATCGAACCCCTGGTCTCGGCCCGCCGCCTCGTCTCCCTCGTGATCATGACCGCCGCCGCCGTGGCCTTCCTCTTGGCGGCGCGGGACGCGCGCCAGTTCGCCTCCGTGCTCGGGGCCACGGTCCTGGGCATCGTGACCGTGAGCTATCTCGGCCTCGTCCTCGCCCCCGAACGGGCCATGCACACGGCCTTCGACCTCATCGAGCCCGAGCACGCGGGCAGCTGGCGCGGGATCTACCCGCACAAGAACGCCGCGGGCGCGGCCATGGGGGCGTTCGTGTTCGTCGGCCTGTTCTGGGCGGCGATGGGCCGGCGGGTGCTCGGGTTCCTCCTCGCCGCGGCCGCCGCCGTGTTCCTCGTGTTCACCAACGCCAAGACCTCCGTCGCCATCACCCCCGTGGTGCTCGTCCTCACCTGGCTGTGCACGTGGTCCGGCTCGACCCTCTGGCGCCGCCTCGTTCTCCTCACCCCCCTCGCCCTCCTCCTGACCCTGACGGTGGGATCGGTCCTGGTGCCGCAGATCGGCGCCTTTGTGGCGGGCCTCGCCGGCGACCCGACCTTCACGGGCCGGACGGAGATCTGGGAGTTCGCCGTCGACAACATCGCCAAGCGTCCCCTGGCCGGCTACGGCTACGGCGCCTTCTGGGAGAGCGTGTTCTACGGGGGCGGGGCCGATGCGGCGACCTGGGTCAACCGCGCCACGGACGCCCATGACGGCTACCTCAACACCGCCCTCGAATCCGGCCTCGTCGGCCTCGCCCTCACGGCGTGGTGGCTCGTCTGGGCCCCCGTGAGCGATCTGCAGCACCGGCCCGAGGGGCGCCGCCTCGATCCGCTGGCGATGCTGTTCCTGCGCCTGTGGCTGTTCGCCATCCTCGTGGCAGTGTTCGAATCGGTGTTCTATCAGGCCACCAACGGCCTCTACTTCCTCCTCGTCGTCTCGGTGCTCGGCCTGCGCTACCGGGCGCGGGCCCGGGTGATCGCGGGCGGGGAGGACCGGTCTTGAGCCGTCCCCCGGACCGTCCCGCGCCCGCCGGCCCCCATCCGGCGGTGGAGCCCCTGCCGGCCCTGACCGCCCTGCGCTTCGTGGCGGCGGCCTACGTGCTGGCGTTCCACTTCGGCACCTACGCGATGAGCCGCGCGGCGATGCCCGACGCGGTCTTCCTCGGCTATTCCGGGGTGACGTTCTTCTTCCTGCTGTCGGGCTTCATCCTGGCCTACAATTACCAGCGGGTGGACCTGTCGGAGCGCGCGGCCCTCGTCCGCTTCCTGCGGGCGCGGGTGGCGCGGGTCTATCCCGTCTACCTCCTGGCGCTGGCCGTCGGCGTGCCGTGGTTCGTCGTCTGGACGGCGAAGGTCGCTCCCCCGCTCCAGACCCTGATGGCCGCCAGCGCGGTCCTGGCGCCGCTGGGCCTCCACGCCTGGGTGCCGGGGGCGGCCTGCGCCCTCGACTGCCCGAGCTGGTCGGTTTCGGCGGAGCTGTTCTTCTACGCCCTGTTCCCCCTCCTCCTGCCGCTGGTCCTGCGACGGCCGGGGGTGACGGCCCTCGTGACCCTCGCGGCCTGGGCCACCGCCACCACCCTGGCGATCCTGGCCTGGAACCGCTACGCCCCCGGCCTCTCCCTCATCGCGCCGACCACGGACGCGGCCGCGCTCCTGGCCCAGGCCATCAAGTACAACCCCCTGATGCGCCTGCCCGAATTCGTGGCCGGCCTGCTGCTGTTCGTCCTGTGGCGCCGGGTTCGCCTGCCGACTCCCCTGCTGCTGGCCGGGGCGGGCGCGGCGGCGGCGGCCCTGGTCGCGAGCGTCGGGGCCATTCCCGAAGTGCTCACCCATAACGGCCTCACCGCCCTCGTCTGGGCCCCCGTGATCCTGGCCGGCGCCCAGGTCCGCTCCGGCCCGCTGACGGCCGGATGGTTCGTCTTCCTCGGCCGCATCTCCTTCGCCCTCTACCTCCTGCACGTGCCGATCTACGTCTTCGTGTCGGGCCTCCACCGGGCCCTGCTCGCCGGCCGCCTCGACGGCATCCCCTGGCTCACCGCCGCGCTGGCCGCGTTTCTGTCGCTCGCCGCCGCTAGCGCCGTGCATCTCTGGGTCGAGGAGCCGGCGCGCCGACGCATCCTGCGCCCGCGCGCGCAGGGGCGGCCGGCGACGGCCATGCCCTCGGCCTGACGGAACGGCGCGAGTCCTCCCGGCATGATCCCGACCCGCACGACTCCCGCGCCGGCGCCTTGCCCGCAGACCCCTGCCCCGGCTTTGGCCTATCGCCCGGACATCGACGGCCTGCGGGCGCTGGCCGTCCTCGTGGTGCTGTTCTTCCATGCCGGGGTGCCGGGCCCCTCCGGCGGGTTCGTCGGCGTCGACGTGTTCTTCGTGATCTCGGGCACCGTCATCACCCGGGGCATCCTCGCCGACGTGGCGGCGGGCCGGTTCTCCGTCGCCCGGTTCTACGAGCGCCGCATCCGCCGCATCCTGCCGATGCTGGTGGCGACGATCCTGGCCACCTACGCCCTCGCCCTGGCGTTCCTGCTGCCCACCGCCCTGGACGACTACGCCCGCAGCGTCGTGGCGGCCGCGGCCTTTTCCGCCAACGTGTTCTTCTGGAAGAGCGCCGGCTACTTCGACGTCGAGGCGCAGACCCGGCCCCTGCTGCACCTGTGGTCGCTCTCCGTCGAGGAGCAATACTACCTCGTGATCCCCGTCGCCCTGCCGCTGCTGCTGGCGCGCTCTCGGCGGGTTGCGGCGGCCGGCCTCCTCGTCGCCCTCCTCGCCTCCCTGACCTTGAGCGTCGCCCTCACCGGGACGGCGCCGGGGGCCAACTTCTACCTGTTGCCGACCCGGGCCTGGGAACTCCTCGTCGGCGCCCTCCTGGCCTTTCCCTCCCGATGGGCGGCCCCGCGTCCCTTACGCGAAGCCATGGCGGCGGGCGGCCTCGGGCTCATCCTCGTGGCGGTCTTCACCTATGACGAGACGACGCCGTTTCCGGGGCTCGCCGCCCTGCCGCCCTGCCTCGGGGCCGGCCTGATCATCGCCGCCGGGGGCGGCGGGGCGCAGACCCTCGCGGGCCGGCTGCTGTCGGCGCCGCCCTGCACCGGGATCGGGCGCCTGTCCTATGCCCTCTACATGGTGCATTGGCCCGTGGTGGTGTTCACCCGCTACGCCCTGTTGCGTGAACCGGCCGGGTGGGAGGTGGCCGGAATCCTCGCCGCCTGCCTCGCCCTCGCCTACGCCGCCTGGCGCTGGATCGAGACCCCGCTCCGGCATCCGCCTCGGGGGCCCGCCGCCGACCGCCGACCGCTCTTCGCCGCCACGGCCGCCCTCCTCGCGGGCCTCGGGGGGCTCGGCCTCGCCGGTGTTCTCACGCACGGCTATCCGTCGCGCTTTCCCGGCGTGCATCCGGGGGCGCTCGCCGCCCTCGAGCGCGAGGGCTGGAAGGGCGGGCGCTGCTTCCTCGAGAACGGGCGCTTTTCCGATTGGGCCGGGCCCGCGTGCCTCATCACGGCGGGGCAGCGGGACACCGCCCTCCTGTGGGGCGATTCCTACGCGGCGCACTACGTCCCCGGCCTCGAGCAGAACGCGCCCGCCCTCAGCCACGCCATCCTGCAATACACCTTCGCCGGCTGCCCACCCCTCCTCGCCTACAGGTCCCGGGCGAAGCCCGGTTGCCGGGATTTCAACGCCCACGTCTTCGACGTGATCCGCGCCCACGGCGTCGGCCGGGTGGTGCTGGCCGCCCGCTGGGACCTCCTGCCCGCCCGGACGCTGGCAAGCCTGCCCGACACCCTCGCGCGTCTCGCGGCCCTGGGGGTGTCGGTCTCGGTCATCGGCCCCTCGCCGCTCTTCGCGTTCGACGTGGCGGTGCTGAGCGCGCGCGGCGCGGGCGCCCGGGCCGACGGCTCGGCGGCGTGGTTCGCTCACCCGGGCGACCCGGCCATCCGCCGCCTCGCGGCGGGCGCGGATTTCATCGACCCCCTGCCGACCTTCTGCGACGGCGCCCTGTGCCGCTACCGCACGGAGGGCACCGACCTGTTCCTCGACACCGGCCACCTGTCGCGGGCGGGCAGCGCGTTGGCGGTGCGGGCGTACTTTCCCCTCCTGCGTCACGGCGCGGCCTCGGCGGAGGCGGCCGGCCGGTAACGCCGTGGCGCGGACGCGCGAACCGGCCTAGACCCGGCCCGCAGCCGAGGTCGTTCCATGCGTCGCCGAGTTCCGTCCCGCCTTGCCCTCGCGGCCCTCGCGCTCACCGCGAGCCCGCCCCCCGTTCGCGGCGAGGCGGCGGGGACGCCGCCCGCCGGGCCGGTGCTCCAGACCGTTGACGCGGCCAACACCCGCTATTCACCCCTCGACGCCATCACCGCCGGGAACGTGGGCCGGCTGCAGGTCGCCTGGACCTTCTCGACCGGCATCTTGCGCGGCCACGAGGGCGCGCCCCTGGTGGTCGGCTCGGTGATGTACGTCCACACGCCGTTCCCCAACGTGGTCACCGCCATCGACCTCGACCATGACGGCCGGATCCTGTGGCGCTACGAGCCGAAGCAGGACGCCTCCGTCGTGGCCATGCTGTGCTGCGACACGGTCAACCGGGGCCTCGCCTATGCCGACGGGGCGATCCTGCTCCACCAGGCCGACACCACCCTGGTCTCCCTCGACGCCAGGACCGGCCGGGTGAACTGGGCGGTGAAGAACGGCGACCCGGCCCGGGGCGAGACCAACACCGCCACGGTGCTGCCCGTGAAGGACAAGATCCTCGTCGGCATCTCGGGCGGCGAGTTCGGGGTGCGCTGCCACCTCACCGCCTACGACGCGAGATCCGGCCGGCGCCTCTGGCGCGCCTATTCCATGGGTCCGGACGCGGACATGCTCGTCGACCCGCAGACCACCACCACCCTCGGCCGGCCCGTGGGCCGGGATTCCTCCCTCGCCTCCTGGGAGGGCGACCAATGGAAGACCGGCGGCGGCTGCACCTGGGGCTGGTACGCCTACGACCCCAAACTCGACCTGATGTATTACGGCACCGGCAATCCCTCGACCTGGAACCCGGCCCAGCGCCCGGGCGACAACCGCTGGGCCCAGTCCATCGTCGCCCGCGATCCCGACACGGGCCGGGCGCGCTGGCTCTACCAGATGACGCCCCACGACCAGTGGGATTACGACGGCGTCAACGAGATGATCCTCACGGACCAGACCGTCGACGGCCGGACGCGCCCGCTCCTGACGCATTTCGACCGCAACGGCTTCGCCTACACCCTGGACCGCGCGACCGGCGAACTCCTGGGCGCCGAAAAGTTCGATCCGGCGGTGAACTGGGCGACCCGCATCGACCTCGACCCCGCCTCGAAGACCTACGGCCGCCCCGTCCTCGACCCGCGCTACGCCCCCGAAACGGCGGGCGAGGACGAGACCACCGCGGGCATCTGCCCCGGCGCCATCGGCGCCAAGAACCAGCAGCCGGCGGCCTATTCGCCGAAAACCCACCTGTTCTACGTGCCGACCAACCACATCTGCATGACCTACGAGCCGTTCCGGGTCACCTACGCCCTGGGCGTGCCCTATGTCGGCGCCACCGTCGGCCTGGAGCCGCCGCCCGGCGAGACCCGGACGGGCGCCCTCACCGCCTGGGACGGGGTGCGCGGCCGGAGCGTCTGGTCGATCCCCGAGCCGTTCTCCGTGTGGTCGGGCGTGCTCGCCACCGCCGGGGACGTGGTGTTCTACGGAACCCTCGAGGGCTACCTCAAGGCCGTCGACGCCCGGACCGGCCGGGAGCTCTACCGCTTCAAGACCCCGTCCGGCATCGTCGGCAACGTCACCACCTACACCCACGGGGGCCGGCAATACGTGGCGGTGCTCTCAGGGGTCGGCGGCTGGGCCGGCATCGGCCTCGCGGCCGGCCTCACCGACCCGCATGACGGCGCAGGCGCGGTTGGCGGCTACGCGGCCCTGTCGAGCTACACGGCGCTCGGAGGCCAGCTCACGGTGTTCGCCCTGCCGGAGTGAAACTGGGTTCGAAGGGATCATCCCTTCGTGGGTCCAGGGCAGAGCCCTGGAAAGACGTCGGGCTCTGCCCGACACCCGCCGAAGGGCTTGCCCTTCGGAATCCCGTTACGCGGGATCCTCCTCCGAGGGGGCGTAGACCGCGTCGCCGAGGCGCCGTAGAGGGCCGCCGGGGCCGGAGCGCTTCCACAGGCGGGTGTTGAGGGCCGCCACCGGATCGTGACCGGGCAGGTCGAAGCCGCGCGCCGTCAGGCCCGGCAGGATCTCGCCGGCATGCAGGGGACGTCCGGCCTCGTGGAGAATCTCCAAGGCGGCCGCCACGAGGGCGCGGCCCTGGCGGCGGGCGGCGGCGATGTCCTCACCTGGGTGCGCCTCGGGTTCGGCCGCCGGCAGGGGCGCCGGGGGCGGAGGGGAGCCGGCCCCGAGGCGGCGGCCGAGTTCGAGGTAGAGGGCATGGTCGGCGATCTGCCGGTCGAGGGCGTCGCGCTGCCGGCGCAGGGCGGCCAGGGCGGCCTCGACCTCGGCCTCGTTCGGAAACATCGCTCACGCCTCGGAATATTCTGATCTGCGCCGTTTCACTGGCTTACCAGAATATTCCTCTGAGACAAGGGAATGCGTGTTATTCCGTATGGTCCAGGCGTCGCGCTCAGGCCGCGACGGCCTTCCGGGCCGGCTTGCCGACCCGCGGCGGGATCAGCAGGGCGCCGGCATCGGCGGGCTGGAGCAGCATGCCGTTGTCGTCCAGCCGGATCGGCAGCTTCGGAAACACCTCCTGCAGGTGGGCGAGGTCGGCCTTGAACGCCTGGCGGAAGCTGCGCAGGCTCGCATTGTCGGCGCCGAACTGCTTGTGCAGATTGTCCCAGGTCAGGCGTAGGGGGCGCTGCAGGGCACGCAGGCGGTAGCCGACCCAGAACAGGAGGTCGAGTTTGCGCGCCGAGCCCGAGAAGGCCCTGGCCGCCCGGATATCGACGGGCAGGGCGTGCTGGATGAGGTTGTCGTAGAAATCCTGGTGGAACTGGACGCTCTTCTGCCACACCACCCCGTCGGCGCCCTGGGGCAGCCACAGGTCGAGCTGGCGGAACGGCGGGACGTTGAGGGTGCTGGCGCTGCCCTCCCCGTCCCACAGGCCAATCTGAAGGGTGCAGGCGGCGAGGCGCGCGAGTTGCTCCTTGAACTGCCGGATGGTGCCGCGCTCGCCGCCGGTGACGGCAAAGCCCATCTCCTTCATGAAGCCCGATAGGCTGTCGGCCACCGCCACCGTGGGGCTGCGCTGGCGCACGGCCTCCGTGCAGAGGTGCAGGAGCACGAGGCGGGCCTTGGGGCCGTAGGGCAGGCCCTGGAACTCCATCTCGCCGGTGGCGGGGTTCTTGAGGCGCCCGGCCAGGAGACTGAGGGAATTCCTGCCGTATTCCCGGAAGAACTCGCGGGAATCGCCGGGGTCGCGGTAGGGCAGGCCGCACAACGCCAGCACGGAATGGATGTGCTGGAGGTTCTCCGGCCCCGTCGGCTCGTTCTCGATGACCTCGCGCACGGCGTCGCGGCGGCGCTGGTCGCGCCCCATGGCCTGACGGCGCCCGGCCACGGCCCCGCGCGCGGCGGCCTCGGCATCCCGGGCCCGCTGCCGGTGCAGGATGGTCTCCGCGATGGTGGCGAACAGGAAGCCGCCGCGCGCCGCCTCGACCTCGGCGAGGAGATCGGCGTCGCGGATGCCCGCCAAGGTGTCCTCGATCCCCATGAGCCCGGTGCGGTGCCTCGACGCGAAGCGGGCCGATGTGGCGCCGCGAAGGCCGGACCATGCCCGATTCGGGGCGCGGGAGTCTTGGGGGACACCGGCGTCATCCCGGCTATCCACTGGCCTAGACTCGGGAATTCCCGGCCGCCGGCCCGACCCGGATGCGCCGCCGAGCCGCCACGCAGAGTTCGATACGGGGTCGGTTTTCAGGCTATCCCCAGAGTTCACCGGCCGGCCCGGGTTTCCACGCCGATCTCGATACGGGCCCGCGCCGAATCCCATACGCCCCCCGGGTTTTTCGCGCAGAGTTCGATACGCAACCACGCAGAGTTCGATACGCGGAGACGCAGAGTTCGATACGCGAAGGGGGCTCAACGCACTGGGATCACAGCCGTTTTGGCGCCCCCATATAACCCTCATAACTGACTCTCTGAGAATCTCTTACTGATACCTTTCCTAAGGCTCCCGACAGCCGTTCGGTTTAAAGAACGCACCGCGCAAGAAGGATTTTGGGGGTACTTTTGCAGGGATGCGCACCGCCTGTCCCGGATCCGTCCCCAGCCTCACCCCTCCCCGCCGGATCGGCTAAAGGATTTTTCGCGGGCGCCCCGGAAGCGCCCTGCCATCGCCAACCCGACGGGATTGTTCGCAGCCGTGACCATCGAACCGCTCCTCGCCCTCATGGCGGCCCTGCGCGACCCCGAGACGGGCTGCCCCTGGGACATCGCCCAGACCTCGGCCTCCATCGCGCCCTACGCGGTGGAGGAGGCCCACGAGGTCGTGGACGCGATCCGGCGCGACGACGCAGGCGATTTGCGCGACGAGCTCGGCGACCTGCTGTTCCAGGTCGTGTTCCATGCCCGTATGGCGGAGGAGGCGGGGCGCTTCACCTTCGCGGACGTGGTCGGGGCCATCGTCGCCAAGATGATCCGGCGCCACCCGCACGTGTTCGCCCCCGACGGCAGCCCGGTCCCGTCGGCCTCGGCCTTGCGCGATCCGGCGGCGGTCGAGCGCCAATGGGCGGCGATCAAGGCGGCCGAGCGGGCGGGGCGGCCCGAACGGCAGACCGGTCCCCTGGACGGCATCGCCCACGCCCTCCCGGCCCTCAGCCGCGCGGAAAAGCTCTCGGCCAGGGCGGCGACCTACGGCTTCGACTGGTCGGACCCGGCCGACGTCATCGCCAAGGTGCGCGAGGAGACCGACGAGGTCGCCGATGCCCTGGCCCACGGCACCCGGGCGGAGCTGACGGAGGAGGTCGGCGACCTCTTGTTTTCCGTTGCCAACCTCGCCCGGCACCTCGGGATCGATCCGGAATATTCCTTGAATTCAGGAAATACGAAGTTCGAGCGGCGCTTCACCGCCATGGTGGCCCGCCTCGCGGCCAACGGGACGACGCTGGAGGACGCGTCCCTCGACACCATGGAAACCGCCTGGACGGCAGCGAAGCGGGCCGAGAAGGAGAGTTAAGTCGGGGTTCGAAGGGCGAGCCCTTCGCGGGTCCAGGGCAGAGCCCTGGGTTCTTCGTCGGGCTCCGCCCGACACCCGCCGAAGGGCTTGCCCTTCGGAATCCCGTTCTCAAGCCCGGCGGGGCCAGTCGATGACGTGGGTGGCGTAGAGGGCCCACCACACGAAAACCGGCTGAAACGCGAGGCGCGGCCCGTGGTACCACCACGAATCCGGCAGGCCCGGCACGGGAATGCCCTCCACTGCGTGCTTGATGTTGGCCGGAAACACGCAGACGGCGTAGAGGGCGAGGCCGATGCCGGCCCAGCGCCGGGTCGGGGGCCAGATCAGGCCGGCGACCCCGGCGAGTTCGCAGAGGCCCGTCAGGATCACCACGAGGCGCGGGGCCGGCACCCAGTCGGGCATGATCGGCAGGAAGGCATCGGGGGCGGCCAGATGCACGATCCCGATGAAACCGTAGGCCGCCATCAGGGCGAGGCGCAGCCAGACGCGGTGATCGCGCACCCGGCTCACAGGCCCATCTCCGCGCGCAGGGCGTCGCTCAGGGCCGTCACGGCCGGATGCGCGGCGAACGGCGTCGCGCCGATGGCCCGCACGGGCGCGATCCCCCGCAGGGAATTGGTGAGGAACACCGCCTCGGCGCCGAGGACGTCTTCAATCTCGAGGGGACGTTCCTCGGCCACGAAACCGAGCTTCGGGGCCAGGGCCAGAACCTCGGCGCGCACGATCCCGGCGAGCACGCCGTCCGAGAGGGGCGGGGTGACGAGGCGGCTCCCGAACACAGCGAACAGGTTGCCGGTGCCCGCGCAGGCGACGCGGCCGCGCGTGTTGCAAAACAGGGCCTCGTCGAATCCGGCCGCCCGGGCCTCGGCCGCCGCCAGCACGGCGTCGAGGTAGCCCAGAGTCTTCCAGCGCGCCGCCGGCGAGGTGTCGTTGCGGCGGATCGCCGTCTCGTGAAGCGTCAGGGACGCGAAGGGCAGGGCGGGCGGGAGCGGCGCCGCGCTCGCCCACAGGACCGGGCGCGGCTCGAGCGGCGGCGCGAGGCCGCGCGGACCCGAGCCCCGGGTCACGGTGGTGCGGACCGCCGCCAATCCCCCTGCCCCGCCAGCCACCGCCCGCATGGCTTGCCCCATCCGCTCCGGGTCGACGAAGAACCCGAGGGCCTGCGTGGCGGCGGCCAGACGCGCGACATGCGCCGCCTCGAACACGAGGCGGCCGTCGATGGCCAGCGCCGTGTCGAACACCCCGTCGCCCAGTGTCAGGCCGCGGTCGGAGAGGTCGAAGGGCACCGGCCCCTCGACGAGGGCGCCGTCAAACCATGGCATGGGACGGCGCCTGCCCCGCGCGCCAGGCGCGGGCCAACTCCAGAAAATTGCCGAACAGGGCGTGGCCGTGCTCGGTCAGGACCGATTCCGGGTGGAACTGGATGCCCCAGGTCGGGTGGCGCGTGTGCGACAGGGCCATCACCTCGCCCTCGGCCGAGACGGCGTCCACGCTGAGGTTTTCACCCATGCCGGGCTCCGGCGTGACGATGAGCGAATGGTAGCGCCCCACCTGCATCGGGCTCGGCAGGCCGGAGAACAGGCCCGCCCCGCCATGCGTGATGGGGGTCGCCTGGCCGTGGAGGGGCCGGCCGGCCCGCTCGACCCGGCCGCCGAACGCCGCCCCGATGGCCTGATGGCCGAGGCAGACGCCGAGCAGGGGGATCTCGCCCGACAGCTCGCGGATGGCGGGCAGCGAGATGCCGGCCTCGGCGGGCGTGCACGGCCCCGGCGAGATCACGATCGCCTCGGGCGCGAGCGCCCGGATGCCGGCGACGTCCACGGCGTCGTTGCGGGCGACCCGCACGGTCTGCCCGAGTTCCTCGAAGTACCGCACCACGTTGAAGACGAAGGAATCGTAATTGTCGATGACGAGGATCACGGGGCGCCCTCCCCGGCCGGCTCGAACGCCTGGAACACCCGGGCGGCCTTGGTCAGGGTCTCCTCGTATTCACGGGCCGGGTCGGACAGCAGGGTGACGCCTCCGCCCGCCTGGAGCACGGCCGTGCTCCCGTCCATCACCACCGTGCGGATGGCGATGGAGGTGTCGAGGCTGCCGTCGAAACCCAGCGCCCCGATGGCGCCGCAATAGAGTTCGCGGGCATCGCCCTCGATCTCCGTGATGATGTCCATGGCCCGCAGCTTCGGCGCTCCCGTAATGGAGCCACCCGGAAAGGTCGCGCCGATGAGATCGATGGCGTCCATCCCACCTTTTAGGGTTCCGGTGACCACGGAGACGAGATGGTGGACGGAGGCGTAGGATTCGAGGCCGCACAGGACCGGCACCCGCACGCTGTGCGGCTCGCAGATGCGCGAGAGGTCGTTGCGCAGGAGATCGACGATCATGATGTTCTCGGCCCGCTCCTTGGGGTCGGCCTGGAGGGCAGCCCCCAGGCGCGCATCCTCGGCGGGGTCGGCGACGCGGCGCACGGTGCCCTTGATCGGCCGGGTCTCGATCGCCCGGCCCGCGAGCTTGAGGAAGCGTTCGGGGCTGCTCGAGGCGATGCGCAGGTCCTCGAAGGCGAGGTAGGCGCCGAAGGTCGCCGGGTTGGTGGCGCGCAGGCGGCGGTAGAGGCTGAACGCGTCGAAGCCCGCCGGCAGATCCGCTTCGAAGCGCTGGGCGATGTTGGCCTGATAGATGTCCCCGGCGCGGATGTAGTCGCGCACCCGCTCCACCGCCGCCTCGTAGGCGTCGCGCGAAAAGTTCGAGCGCCAGGCGAGCGGCCCCGCGACCGGTACAGGTACCGGTCGCGGGGCCGGTTCAGGCACCGGTCGCGGGGCGGGTTCGGGCGTCGGGTGGGCGGTGGACAGGCATTGCGCGAAGAGCGCCAGGCGGGCCTGCGCCCGGGCCTGTCGGGCTTCGGGCTCCCGTTCGGGAAATCCCGTGGCCAGGAGGCGGCAGGTGCCGGCCTCGTGGTCGATGCTCAGGATGGTGTCGTAGAGGTTGAACGCGATGTCGTCGCACTGGCCCGCCCGCCGGGCCGGCGCCGCCACCCGCTCCAGGCGCGCGCCGAGATCGTAGGCGAAGTAGCCGATGGCCCCGCCGGTGAAGCCGGGGGCGTCCGGGTCCGGTTCGATCCGGTAGGGCGCGAGGCAGGCGCGGAGCGCATCGAGGCCGGTGCCGGGCACGGGGTGCCCGTCCACGGTCGCCACCCCGTCGCGGTAGCGGAAGCGGGCGAACGGGTCCGCCGCCAGGGTCGAGGTCCGGCCGAGCGTCGGGTGATGCATGGCGCTGTCGAGGAAGGCGAGCCCCGGCAGATGCGCCAGGGCCTGCGCCGCCGCGACGGGATCGACGAACGGGATGTCTACGGTCCACATGATTGGCGGCTTAGAGATTCGTGCGGGAAACGGATACCCGCCCTGCCCTGCGGCAAGGATTCCGGGTTTTTCTGAGTTGGCATGCACGCGGCCGTGGGAGAAGCGGCAAAGGCGCATGACGCCCCTCAGGCCCGTGAGGCTCGCAAGCGGCTTCGGATGCGGCTATAGAGTTGTCAACTCAACCGATTTCCCGCGAATCCCCGCTCGGTCGGCCCCAATCGACCGCGCCCGACGAGTGCTCATGACCGCATCGCCCCTGTTGCCGGCCAAGGCCGCGCCCAAGATTTCCTTCGTCTCCCTCGGCTGCCCCAAGGCCTTGGTCGATTCCGAGCGCATCCTCACCCACCTGCGGGCCGAGGGCTACGAACTCGCCCGGCGGCACGACGGGGCCGACGTGGTGATCGTCAACACCTGCGGCTTCCTCGATTCGGCGAAAGCCGAGTCCCTCTCGGCCATCGGCGAGGCCATGGCGGAGAACGGCCGGGTCATCGTCACCGGCTGCATGGGCGCGCAGCCCGAGGAAATTCGCGAAAAGTACCCGAACCTTCTCGCCGTCACCGGCCCTCAGGCCTACGAATCCGTGGTCGCGGCCGTGCACGAGGCGGTGCCTCCGGCCCATGATCCGTTCCTCGACCTCGTGCCGCCGCAGGGGGTGAAGCTCACCCCGCGCCACTACGCTTATCTCAAGATTTCAGAGGGTTGCAACAATCGCTGCACCTTCTGCATCATCCCTTCCCTACGCGGCGACCTCGTCAGCCGCCCGGCCGGCGACGTGCTGCGGGAAGCCGAGAAGCTGGTCAAAGCCGGCGTCAAGGAACTGCTGGTGGTCTCGCAGGACACCTCCGCCTACGGCGTCGACATCCGCTACGCCACGAGCCCGTGGCAGGGCCGCGAGGTCCGGGCGAAATTCTACGACCTCGCCGCCGAGCTCGGTGAACTCGGGGCCTGGGTGCGGATGCACTACGTCTATCCCTACCCGCACGTGGACGACGTGATTCCCCTGATGGCCGAGGGCAAGATCTTGCCCTACCTCGACATGCCGCTGCAGCACGCCTCGCCCACCGTGCTCAAGCGCATGCGCCGCCCTGGCAACCAGGAACGCCAACTCGAGCGCATCCGGCGCTGGCGCGAGATCTGTCCGGATCTCGCCATCCGCTCGACCTTCATCGTCGGCTTCCCCGGCGAGACCGAGGCCGAGTTCGAGGAGCTTCTGACCTGGATCAGGGAAGCCAAACTCGAGCGCGTCGGCTGCTTCACCTACGAGCCGGTGAAGGGTGCCTCCGCCAACGAACTCGGGGACGCGGTGCCCCCGGAGGTCCAGGCCGAGCGCAAGCGCCGGTTCATGGAGGCGCAGCAGGTCGTCTCCACGCGCCTGCAGAAGGCGCGGGTGGGCAAGCGCCTGCCCGTGATCATCGATTCCGTCGCGGGCGGCGTCGCCAAGGGCCGCTCGAAATACGACGCCCCGGAGATCGACGGCAACGTCCACGTCACGTCCCGCCGTCCGCTTCGCGTCGGCGACATCGTCACCGTGAAGATCGAGCGGGCGGACGCGTACGATCTTTACGGTAGCGCGGTGTAGGCCCCGCTCTCGATGAAACCGACCCCGGCCGCCGCCATGGCGGCCAGGGCGCGGTCCACCGACCCGTCGACGTCGATGCCCCTCACGGCATCGGTGACCACCACCGCCTCGAACCCCGCCGCGCGGGCGTCGAGGGCGGTCCAGGCGACGCAGTAATCCGTCGCGAGGCCGCAGACGACGACGCGGGTGAGCCCGCGCTCGCGCAGGTAGCCGGCGAGCCCCGTGGGGGTCGTCCGGTCGGCCTCCAGGAACGCCGAGTAGCTGTCGACGCCGGGTTGGTGTCCCTTGCGGATCACCAGTTCGGCGCGCTCGGCCCGCAGCCCGGGCGCGAGGGCGGCCCCTCCGGTTCCCCGCACGCAATGCTCCGGCCACAGCACCTGATCGCCATGGGGCAGCGCCACGCTGTCGAACGGCGCCCGCCCGGGATGGCTCGCGGCGAACGAGACGTGGCCCGGGGGGTGCCAGTCCTGGGTCACCACCACGTGGGCGAACCGGTCGATGAGGCGGTTGATCGGCGCGATCACCGCGTCGCCGTCCGGCACGGCCAGGGCACCGCCGGGCAGGAAGTCGACCTGAACGTCCACCACGAGGAGAACGTCCGACGATCCGGGGATCACGGCGTCCTCCGATCCGGGGAGGACGGGATCACGGGATCATCACCGTGGCGCCCGTGGTCTTGCGGCTGGCCAGATCCGTGTGGACCTGGGGGGCCTCCGAGAGCTTGGCCTTGGCATGGACGGGAATCGTCACCGCGCCGCTCGCCACCACGGAGAACAGGTTCTTGGCCATGGCGTCCAGGGTCTCGCGCTTGCCTGCATGGGCGAAGAGCGAGGGGCGGGTGGCGTAGAGCGACCCCTTCTGGCCGAGGAGCGCCAGGCTGAAATCGTCGACGGGTCCGGAGGCCGAGCCGAAGCTGACGAAGAGGCCGAGGGGGCTGATGCAGTCGAGCGACGCCGGGAAGGTGTCGCGGCCGACCCCGTCATAGACCACGGGCACGCCCTTGCCGCCCGTGATCTCCTTCACGCGGGCAGCGAAATCCTCGTCGCGGTAGAGGATGACGTGGTCGCAGCCATTGGCGCGGGCCAGCTCCGCCTTCTCGGCCGAGCCCACGGTGCCGATGACGGTGGCACCGAGGTGCTTCGCCCACTGGCAGGCGATGAGGCCGACGCCGCCGGCGGCGGCGTGGAACAAGATCGTGTCTCCGGCCTTCACCTGATAGGTCCGGTGCAGGAGGTACTCGGCGGTGAGGCCCTTCAGCATCATCGCGGCGGCCGTGGTGTCCTCCACCCCGTCGGCGAGGTGCACGGCGGCGCTGGCGTTGATCACCACCTCCTCCGCATAGGTGCCGGCGGCCGAGCCGTAGGCCACGCGCTCGCCGACGCGGAAATCGGTGACGCCCTCGCCCACCGAGACCACGGTGCCGGCGCCCTCGTTGCCGGGGGTAAAGGGCAGCTGCGGGGCCTTGTAGGCGCCCGAGCGGAAGTAGATGTCGATGAAGTTGACGCCGATGGCGCTCTGGCGGACGCGGATCTGCCCGGGGCCGGGCTCGGGCACCGTGACGTCCTCGTAGCGCATCACCTCGGGGCCGCCGTACTCGTGGACTCGGATCGCCTTCGACATGGGGCTCGCTCCTCGTGCGTGTCGCGTCACGCCCGACATAGACGGTGGGCGCCGCAGCGCAATGGCGGGGTGCCCCCGGTACCGGGCGGGACGCCTCCGGATCTCACACGAGGCCGGTGAGATAATAGACGCCGATCACCAGGAACACGGCGGACGTCTTCAGGAGGGTGACGGCGAAGATGTCGGCATAGGCCTGCCGGTGGGTGAGGCCCGTCACGGAGAGCAGGGTGATCACCGCGCCGTTGTGCGGCAGGGTGTCCATGCCCCCGCTCGCCATGCTGGCCACCCGGTGAAGCACCTCCATGGGGATGTTCGCCGCCTGCGCCGCCGCGATGAAGGAGCCCGACATGGCGGCGAGCGCGATGCTGAGGCCCCCCGAGGCCGAGCCGGTGATGCCGGCGAGTGCCGTCACCGTGACGGCCTCGTTGACCAGCGGATTCGGGATCGCCGAGAGCGCGTCGCGGATCACGAGGAAGCCTGGAAGCGCCGCGATGACGGCGCCGAAGCCGTATTCGGAGGCGGTGTTCATGGCTGCCAGCAGGGCGCCTGCCACCGCCGCCCGGCTGCCCTCGGCGAAGCCCCGCGAGACCGGGCGCCACGCGAAGGCCAGCACCGTGAGGATGCCGGCGACGAGGGCGAGTTCCACGGCCCAGATGGCCGTGACCGACGCGATGGACGTCACGATGGGCTTGTCGAGGCCCGCGAGGGCCGTCTCGACCTTCGTCCCGTAGAGGCGTGGGATCGCCGCCGTGAAGACGAGGTTGGAGAGGCCCACCACCACGAGGGGCAGGAGGGCGACGGCCGGATGCGCGAGCGCGGCCGTCTCCGTCGTCGCCGGTTCGTTGCTGTGGCCGGTGCCGTAGCCCTCGCCCCGGCGCCCGGCCGCCGCGATGCGGGCATCGAGATAGGCGACGCCGACCACGAGGATGAAGGCAGCCCCGATGAGGCCGAGCCAGGGAGCGGCCCAGGTGTTGGTGTTGAAGAAGGTGGTGGGGATGATGTTCTGGATCTGCGGCGTGCCCGGCAGGGCATCCATGGTGTAGGAGAAGGCGCCCAGCGCGATGGTGCCGGGAATGAGGCGCTTGGGGATGTCGCTGAGGCGGAACGCTTCCGCCGCGAACGGGTAGACCGCGAAGACGACCACGAAGAGCGACACGCCCCCGTAGGTGAGCAGGTTGCACACGAGCACGATGGAGAGCACGGCGCGGCGCGCGCCCACGAGGCCGATCACCGCCGTGACGATGGCGCGCGAGAACCCCGACAGCTCGATGACCTTGCCGAACACGGCACCGAGCAGGAACACGGGCAGGTACAGCTTCACGAAGCCGACCATCTTCTCCATGAACAGCCCGGAGAACACCGGCAGCACGGCGGCGGGATCGGTGAGGAGCACGGCGGCGAGCGCCGCGATGGGGGCGAACAGGATGACGCTGAAGCCGCGATAGGCCACCAGCATGAGGAAGCCGAGGGCGAAGAGCGCGATGGCGAGGTTCATGGGTGCTCCTTCCCGCGCGCCCGCAGCCGCGCCACCTTCGTCCCGGGATGCTAACCGGCGCTGTTTTCCCGCACCATCGTGTCCCTTGACCGTTTCGGCCGGCTCCCTCTGTAAGACGTGACGGATCGGCCGGTCTGTCCCACTTCACCGCCGTCGTCGGCCGGTTCGCGTGCAGGAGAACAGCCCCGTGGCCCCATCGCCCCAGAGTGTTTCGCCCGGCGCCTTCGCCGTGGCCGTCGTCGGCGCCGGAGCCGCCGGTCTCGGCGCCGCCCTGGCGCTGGCCCGCGACGGGGTTCCCACCGCCCTCGTCGGCCGGCACGCCCCCGTGGCCGACGGGCGCACGGTGGCCCTCCTCGACGGGTCGGTGCGGTTCCTGCGGGCGCTCGGGGCGTGGGACGGCATCGCCCCCCATGCCAGCCCGCTCGCCGAACTCCACATCGTCGACGACACCGGCAGCCTGTTCCGGCCGCCGCCCGCCCGCTTCGTCGCGACCGAGATCGGCCTCGAGGCCTTCGGTTGGAACGTCGAGAGCGCGCGCCTCGTCGAGAGCCTGCGGGCGCAGGCCCGCGCGACCCCGAATCTCACCCTGTTCGAGAGCGACGCGACCGGGTCCCGCGTCGGTGCCGAGACGGTCGACCTGACGCTCGCGGACGGCACGGGACTCTCCGCCCGCCTCGCCGTCGGGGCCGATGGCGCCCGCTCGAAGCTGCGGCAGGCGGCCGGCCTCGTCCCGCGCGAATGGTCCTACCCGCAGGCGGCCGTCACCACGATCCTCGCCCATGCCCGCCCGCACCGGGACATCTCGACGGAGTTCCACACGCGGGAGGGGCCCTTCACCCTGGTGCCCCTGCCCGGTGGTCGTCGCTCCAGCCTCGTGTGGGTCATGGGCGAGGCCCGGGCGCAGACCGTGGCCGCCCTCGACGACGCGGCCCTGGCCCGGGCCGTCGAGACCCGGGCGCATGCGATGCTCGGGACCATGCGGATCGACGGGCCGCGCGGCCTCGTGCCCATGCGCGGCCTGGCCTTGCCGAGCCCCGTGGCCGCCCGCCTCGCCCTCATCGGCGAAGCGGCCCACGTCTTCCCGCCCATCGGCGCGCAGGGCCTCAACCTCGGCCTCCGCGATGCGGCGGCTTTGCGGGATGCCGTGCTGGAGTCGGTGGCGGATGGGCGCGATCCGGGGTCCCGGGCGGCGCTGGCGGGTTTCGCGCGCGGTCGAAGCCGCGATGCGCGCCTGCGCACCCTGGCGGTGGACACCCTCAACCGCAGCCTGCTCACCGATGTCCTGCCCGTGGATGCCCTGCGCGGCCTCGGGCTCCTCGCCATGACGACGATCGCCCCCTTGCGCCGGATCGTCATGCGCGAGGGCGTGGTGCCGCGCCTCGGGGCGCCGAGCCTGATGCGCTGACGAGGATCAGCGCCCGGCGAGGTCCTGGGCGGCCGCTTCGCCCGCGGCGGAGGTCCGCAGGCCGCCCACGCCGGTGAGGGAGACGGCCGGCAGATCCGTGGCTCCGGCCGAACGCCCGCTCTCCGGGGTCCCCTCGTCGCCCGCGAAGGCGGTGCCGTCCCGGCCGAGGGCCTCGCCATGGGCGAACAGGGCCTTCATGTAGGCCTGATCGAAGGGCGCTGTGGTGGTCTGGGTGAAGCGTCCGTCGATCTCGGCCACGCGCAGGTCGAGGCCCGTGCGCCGGGCGAAGCCCCGGCTGAGGGCGAGGGCCGCGCGCATCTGGGCCTTGATCGCCGCCGACATGGAGCGGCCGAGGACGCCGAGGGTGGTGCGCGCGGCCATCTGGAATTGCGGGGTCAGCACGTTGTTGACCACGAGGTAGACACGCTGCGCCGGCAGGGGCGCCGGATGGGCGGCCAGCAGCGTCGCCTCGGGGGCGAGGTAGTAGGGGGCCGTGGTGCCGCCGTCGTCGTGCATCTCCTGGATGCGCTTGGACCCGGCCACGGCCTCGACCATCACCGGCGGAAATACGCCCGGCACCGCCGAGGAGGCGAGGATGATGTCCCGGAACAGGGCGAGCGCCTTCGGGCCGCCGGTACCCGCGATGGCGCCCATGTCCCACAGGACCGGCCGCTCGGAATCCACCGCCGTGGTGGCGACGAGGAGGCGGCGGCCCTTGGCGTGCTCGGCCGCGACGGCCTGGAGGAGGTTGGGGGTCACCGACCGGTCGATGCGCCGCTTCAGCGGCCAGGTGTCGGTGAGGGACTCGCTGGTGCCGCCGAACTCGAACACGTCGGCGGCCGAAATCTCGGTGTAGGCCTGGCGCAGGGCCTCGTCGCCGGAAGGTCCGATGAAGGCGAAGGGGGCGATCATCGCGCCCGTGCTCACACCGGTGATCACCCCGAAATCCGGCCGGGTGCCCGCCTCGCTCCAGCCCTTGAGGAGGCCGGCCGCGAAGGCGCCGTTCTCGCCGCCGCCGGACAGCACGAGCCAGGGCTGGGCAGCGGCCCGCGCGTCCGCGACGAGCCGGGCGAAGGCGGCGGGATCGTCCCCGGGAATGCGCACGCGCGCGGCGAACCCGTCGGGTTTTGCCGCAGCGGCTTCGGTGACGGTGAAGCTGCCGCGCTCCGGCGTCTTCACGCGCTCGGCGGACTGGGCCGGCTGCACCAGGGCAAGGCCGAACACGGTGAGCAACGCCGTGGAGCGCAGGCCGATACGCTTGATCGATGATCCGGACATGGGGTCCGTCCTTCGTTCAGTGTCGAGGTGCCCGCCTCGTTCGTCAAAACTCCAGAGGACAGCTCCCGTTCCGGATGGTCCTCCCATCGCGGGCCCAGGGCAATGGGTTTGGTGCGGCCGTGCACCTTTACGGCGGGGGCAGGCTTGAACTAACCGCTGGAGCGGGACCCCGACACACAAGAACCCGGAGCCTGAGACGCCGATGAAATTGCCCCGCCGCTTCTTCCAGCCGCTTGCCACCGGCGCGCCGGCTCCGTTCCGCGACCTTCCGGTCAAGCTCGAGCGGATGATCCACTTCGTGCCGCCGCACAACGACAAGGTCCGCGCCCGCGTGCCCGAGCTCGCCGCCACCGTCGACGTGGTGCTGGGCAACCTCGAGGACGCGGTGCCCGTCGATCAGAAGGAGGCCGCGCGCAAGGGCTTCGTCGCCATGGCGCAGGCCACCGATTTCGCCGCCTCCGGCACCGGCCTGTGGACCCGCATCAACGCCCTGAACAGCCCTTGGATTCTCGACGACCTGTTCGAGATCGTCTCTCAGGTGGGCGACAAGCTCGACGTGGTGATGGTGCCCAAGGTCGAGGGTCCGTGGGACATCCACTACATCGACCAGCTGCTCGCCCAGCTCGAGGCGAAGCACGGCGTGAAGAAGCCCATCCTCGTCCACGCCATCCTGGAGACGGCCGAGGGGGTCGCCAACGTCGACGCCATCGCCTCCGCCTCGCCGCGCATGCACGGCATGAGCCTCGGGCCCGCCGATCTCGCGGCGTCCCGCGGCATGAAGACCACCCGCGTCGGCGGCGGCCATCCCGATTACCGCGTCATCGCCGATCCGACTTCGGACGGCGCCGCCCGCGCCTCCGCCCAGCAGGATCTCTGGCACTACACGATCGCGAAAATGGTCGATGCCTGCATGGCCAACGGCCTCAAGGCCTTCTACGGCCCGTTCGGCGACTTCTCCGACGGCGACGCCTGCGAGGCCCAGTTCCGCAACGCCTTCCTCATGGGCTGCGCCGGAGCCTGGACCCTCCATCCCAACCAGGTCGCCATCGCCAAGCGCGTCTTCGCGCCGGATCCGGCCGAGGTCGCCTTCGCGGTGCGCATCGTCGAGGCGATGCCCGACGGGACCGGCGCGGTGATGCTCGACGGTAAGATGCAGGACGACGCCACCTGGAAACAGGCCAAGGTGATCGTCGACCTCGCTCGCCTCGTGGCCGACAAGGACCCGGACCTGGCCAAGACCTACGGTCTGAAGTGAGATCTGCGGCCTGACGTGACGCGCCGTTTGTCATCGGCGGCCCGACCGCCGATGACAAGCGCACCGGGTCGGCTTATCTGGCAGGGATGAGCGATACGATGACCGCCACGCCCAAGATGAGAACCGCGAAATTCGGCCTCGGAGCCGTCGTCCGGCACCGGATCTATCCGTTCCGCGGAATCGTGTTCGACGTCGATCCGGTGTTCGACAACACCGAGGAATGGTGGCTGGCGATCCCCGAGGAGCTTCGGCCGCGCAAGGACCAGCCGTTCTATCACCTGTTCGCCGAGAACGCCGAGAGCGAGTACGTCGCCTACGTCTCCGAGCAGAACCTCGTGCCCGACACCTCCGGCGAGGCCCTGCGCCACACCGGCATCGCCGACGTGTTCGAGCGCGATGCGGAAGGCACCTACCGGATGCGCACCTCCCCGGCGAACTGATCCGAGGGTACCCCAGACGAGAAAGGCCGGGCGATCCCTCGCCCGGCCTTTCTCGTCTCGGTGTCGATCCGATCGTGGCCGGGCCACGATCGGGGGTGGGATCAGGGCTTGGGCGCCGTGGCCGGGGCGGCGGCACCGGCCGCGTTCTGCTGCTCGAGCTTCTTGCGCATATCGTCGCTGCGCTTCTCCAGCTCGGACTGGAGCTTCTTCTGCTGCTCTTCCAGCACCTTCGGATCGATGGCCGGGCCGTCGAAGGCCTTGCCGAAGCCGGCGAGCGGCACCGCGAAGGTGACCTCGCGCTGGGTCTGATTCTGGACGCTGACGTTGAGGGTGGTGCCCTTCTTCATCGCGTTGACGACGTCGTTGCTCACGCCGCCGGCCTCGGCGAAGCAGCCGTTGGGGAAGCAGACGGCGAACTTGCCCGCCGTCGCCTGCTGGCCGTCGACGGTGAAGCGGATGCCCGGGGACAGGAGCAGGCCGAGCGGCAGCAGGTAGCGCACCACGCGCACGCTCTGCTGGGCGTTCTTCATGTCGTAGACGGCGACGGCGAGCACGGGCTGGCCCTGGTCGGAGACGAAGTCGCGGGTGGTGTAGCAGACGTCCGTGGCGCTCGCCTGATCCTTGCCGCAGACCTTGGTCCACTCGGTCTGGGACGGCTCGGACTTCACGTTGACGGTCTGAGGACCGGTCTGCTGCTGCGCCATACCACCTGTGGCGGGCGCGGCCGGAGCCGCTGGCGCGGGAGCCGTCGGGGCCGCCGGCTTGGCCTTCGGGTTCTGCGCGAGCGCCGGTCCGGCAAGACCCGCCAGGGCGAGGAACGCGGCGATGCGCAGCGGGCGCGCGGGACGGTTGGCGAAGGACATCAGGTCAGACCCCTTGGAATTCAACGAACTTGGAATTCAACGAACTTGGCGTCGCGTGAATGGACTCGGCGCGGGCGAATTTGGCGTGTTGCGGACTCGCGACCGGGACAGGGGGTCCCGGTGGGCGCTCGAACGCGAAACCGGACGGTGACGACGAACCCGGCCCTGCGCCGGCTCGAAGCCCCACGCCGGGATATCGGGAGGGTCCCGATCTCGCCCGAACGATTGCGCGGCCTGCTTTCCTCCGGAATGCGGCGAAGACATGACACCGGCCCGGTTCGGGCCGTCCGATAGGTCGATCGGGCCTGCCTCTTAAGGCCGGATTAACCTTAAGCCTTCATGAAAGGAGGGCAGCGGGAGTTCAAGCGCACGTGTCGGCGCAGCAAGCCATCTCATCCCCCCCATCGGGCTTCGCGACCGAGGCCACCGCGCCTCGCTCCCCGGCCCCGCCCCGTCCCGCCCTGGTGAGCCCGGACGCGGGCCCTCCGGGCCCGGCGGCCGATGCACCCGGCCTCCCCTTGCGCGCGCAGCGCCTGTGCGCCCTCCTGGCCGCCACCGCCCACGCCCACCCGCAGCGCATCGCCCTCGTGGATCCGCCGGGCAAGCCCGGTTGGAGCGGCCGGCCGGCCATCGTCTGGACGTACGGGACGGCGGCCGAGATCGTGGCGCGCCTCGCTGGCGGCCTGTGCGGCTGGCGCCTGCCGACGGAGAGCCGGATCGGCGTCGCCGTATCGGACGGCGTCGAGGCCGCGCTCGCCATCCTGTCGGTGGAAGCGGCCGGCCACGTGCCGGTGCTCCTGCCCGCCCTACTGGATGAGGACGGCCTCGTCGCCGCCGTCCAGGCCGCCGGCATCAGCGCGGTCCTGACCCAATCGCGTTTCGGCACGGCCCGTCCGGCCGAGCGTATGCGCCGGGTGGCCGCGCGGTATTTCGGCCTGCGTTACCTCGCGTCCTTCGGGCCGGACGTGCCCGATGGGGTGATCAACCTCGACGCCATGGTGGTCGAGCGACCCGGAGGGGCTTTCGCTCCGGGACCGGGTGGTGTCGTGACCTTCGCCGGCGGCGATCCCGCCCGGCCGATGCACCGCTCCGTCGAAGCCTTCACGGCGGCCATCGCCGCCCATTGCGTCACCGCCCGGATGGCACCGGGCGACCGCCTCCTCACCCTCCTGCCGGGCAGCGATCTGCGCGGCCTCGTCACCGGCCTCGGCGCCGCCCTGATGGCGGGTGCGAGCTTCGAACCCCTGCCGATGTTCGACGCGGCGCGCTTCGCCGAAGCCCTGGCACGGCCGGTGACGACTCACCTCGTGGTGCCGGCGCCCTTGGAGGCCAATCTCGCCGCGAGCCGCCTCCCCGCGACCGTGGCCAGCATCGTCCTGGCCCACCGCGCCCCGGCCCGCTTGCCGCCGCCCCGGCTCCTCCCGCGATCGCACGGGGCCACGGTGATCGACGTGGTCGCCTTCGAGGAGACGGCGCTGCTCACGGGAGCGCGCCCCGATGGCGACGTCGCCCTGATCCTGGCGGCACCCGAGCGCGCCAATCCCCTGTCGACCCTGATGAGCCTGCGCCGCGATCCCGACGGCGCCCTCGCCTTCCGCGGTCGCGCCTGTCACGCGGGAGCGCTGCAGCGCGGCATCCCCCAGCCGGATTTCCTCGACGAGTGGATGCCCTCGCCTTTCCGAACCCTCGTCGAGGCCGACCGCGCCACGCAGATCGTCCGCGATTAACGCCACCGCAGCGCTCCTCCGGGCGGAAACGGACGCGAATCGTCATAAAATCGAAGTTTGTTTAGCGGACGGGTGAACGAATCGCTGAAGGTTTGTAAATTTCCTTTTGGCAACAGGCCCTTGTAGATTTTTTCCAATGTGATCGATGAGGGATCGATACCCGCCCGATGGGCTTTCAACCGATCAAACGTTACGAAAGTCCTTCTTTTCGCGCCGGCGAACCAAATCCCGTCATGTGTGTTGTCACACGGGTCCCTTTCCATGGGACGAGGGATGGATTACCGCTGACGCTCATGGGTGCGCTGCAACAGGTTCTCGTTGTCGATGATGGCCACCGCGCCATCGACCGTTCGCTGGCCGCGGAGCTCGCTGAGCTCGGCTATGCCAGTGTCACGGCTTCCCTGGAGGCCGCGCAGGACGTGCTCGCTGTGATCGCGCGCCCGGCCGCCGTCCTGCTTCAGACATCCTCCCGTGATCCCGCCTACGCCGCGTTGTCGGAGCGCCTGCGCGAGCAGATGCGCCATGCCGGAATCCCGGTCATCGTCGTGGACGAGGTGATGGCGGGCCAGGCTGGAACGCGCATCGATCTGCAGAGTGAAATCGGCCCCTACGTCCTCAACGAACCCGATCTCTGAGACCTTCGTTCGGCCGCGTCGCGCCATCGCGGCATTGAGACAGGGCACGACGTCCGGCTGTAAGCCTCGATCCCAAAACAGAAAGTTTAGATTGACGGGCGCGCTTGCGAGCGCGCCCGTTTCGCGTTCCGGTGGCCTTGTCCGTTCAAGCGGCCTTGGCCTTCTTGGCGTGGGCGATCTTGGACAGTTCGCGCAGGATCGTGGTGGTGATCTTGAGCCGCTCGGGGATCGAATCGAGGTCGCGGATGAAGACGATGCTCATGTCCGGGCGCACCTTGGCGAAGGAGGCCTGACCGGCGACGAAAGCCACGAGGCCCTGCGGATTGGCGAACGACCGATCGCGGAAGTGGATCACCACGCCCTTCGGGCCGGCCTCGACCTTCTCGACGTTGCAGTCGCGGCACAGGATCTTGATGGTGACGATCTTGAGGAGCTGCTCCACCTCCGGCGGCAGCGGCCCGAACCGGTCGATGAGCTCGGCCCCGAAGCTCTCCATCTCGGCATCGTTCTCGAGGGTCGAGAGCCGGCGGTAGAGGCCGAGGCGCACGGTGAGGTCCTCGACGTAATGCTCCGGGATCGTGACTGGGGCGCCCAGCGCGATGGTGGGCGACCACGCCTCCTCCACGGGCTCCTCGATTCCGGCTTTCAGGGCCGTCACCGCGTCTTCCAGCATCTGCTGGTAGAGTTCGTAGCCGACCTCCTTGATGTGCCCCGATTGGGCGTCGCCGAGAAGGTTGCCGGCGCCGCGGATGTCGAGGTCGTGGGAGGCCAGCTGGAAGCCCGCCCCCAGGGTGTCGAGGGTCTGGAGCACGCCCAGACGCTTCTCCGCCTGCACCGTGAGGGTGCGGTTGGCGGGCGTCGTGAACAGGGCGTAGGCCCGTGCCTTGGCGCGCCCGACACGGCCGCGCAGCTGGTAGAGCTGGGCCAGACCGAACATGTCGGCGCGGTGGACGATGAGGGTGTTGGCGGTGGGGATGTCGAGGCCGGATTCGACGATGGTGGTGGAGAGCAGCACGTCGAACTTGCCCTCGTAGAAGGCCGTCATCACGTCCTCGAGCTGCCCTGCCGCCATCTGGCCATGGGCCACCGCGACCTTGGTCTCGGGCATCTCCTGGTCGAGGAAGCGTTTGACCTCGGCGAGATCCTCGATGCGCGGCACCACGTAGAACGACTGGCCGCCGCGATAGCGCTCGCGCAGCAACGCCTCGCGGACGAGGAGGGGATCGAACGGCGTCACGGACGTGCGCACGGCGAGGCGATCCACCGGCGGCGTCGCGATGATGGAGAGCTCGCGCACTCCCGTCATGGCGAGCTGCAGGGTGCGGGGAATCGGGGTCGCCGACAGGGTGAGCACGTGGACATCCGCCTGGAGCGCCTTGAGGCGCTCCTTGTGGGCCACGCCGAAATGCTGCTCCTCGTCGACGATGATGAGACCGAGATCCTTGAAGGCGACGTTCTTGGCGAGCAAGGCGTGGGTGCCGACCACGATGTCGACGGTGCCGGCGGCGATGCCGGCCCGGTTCTGCTTCATCTCGGCGGCGGGCACGAAGCGGGACAGCTGGGCGACGTTGACCGGCAGCCCCTTGAAGCGCTCGGCGAAGGTGCGGAAGTGCTGGCGCGCGAGCAGGGTGGTGGGCACCACCACGGCCACCTGCTTGCCGCCCATGGCGCCTGCGAAGGCGGCGCGCAGGGCCACCTCGGTCTTGCCGAAGCCGACATCGCCGCAGACGAGGCGGTCCATGGGCCGGCCGGCATTGAGGTCGGTGAGCACCGCGTCGATGGCGTTGGCCTGATCCTCGGTCTCGTTGAAGGCGAAGCGCGCGGCGAACTCGCCGTAGAGCCCGTCCGGCGCCGCCAAGCGTGGGGCCTGACGCACGAAGCGCTCGGCCGCGACCTTGATGAGCTGCCCCGCCATCTCGAGGATGCGCTTCTTCATCTTGGCCTTGCGGGCCTGCCAGGCGCCGCCGCCGAGCCGGTCGAGGGCGACCTCCGCGTCCTCCGAGCCGTAGCGCGTCAGGAGTTCGATGTTCTCCACGGGCAGGAGCAGCAGGCCCCCGGCATACTGGATCTCCAGGCAATCGTGGGGGGCGCCCGCCGCCGTCACGGTCTTCAGGCCGACGAACCGGCCGATGCCGTGGTCGGCATGGACCACGAGGTCGCCGGGCTGGAGGGCCTGCACCTCCAGGATGATGTCCTGCGGGCGCTTGGCCTTGCGCTTCTGGCGCACCAGCCGGTCGCCGAGGATGTCGCCTTCCGAGATCACCGCGAGCTTGTCGACGACGAAGCCGGATTCGAGGCCCCACACCGCCACCGCCACGTCGGTGCCGCGCTTGAGCGCGTTCACCGCCGTGAGGGTATTGATGGCGATGGGCTTCTTCAACCCGTGATCGGAGAGCACGCTGCACAGGCGGTCGCGCGAGCCGTCGGACCAGGATCCGAGGATCACGTGATGACCGGATCCCTGGAGATCCTTCACGTGGGCCACCGCCGCGTCGAACACGCTGGCGGCTTCGTCCGCGCGCTCGGCCGCGAAGGTGCGCCCGGCCTTGCCCTCGCAGTCGATGGTCAGTCGCTCCGGGCTCTCCGGGATCGCGAACGGCGAGAGCCGGGCGACAGACGCCGCCGCCACCCGGTCGCGCCACTCGTTCGGGGTCAGGTAGAGGGCGGAGGGCTTGAGGGGCTTGTAGGGCGCGACGCCGGGGGACGGGGTCTTCATCGCCTCGGCGCGGGCGTCGTAATAATCGCGGATCAGGGTGAGGCGCTCGCCCGCCGCCTCGTCCACCTGCGCGTCGAACACCATCGGCACGCCGGCGACGTAGTCGAACAGGGTGTCGAGGTGGTCGTAGAACAGGGGCATCCAGTGTTCGAGGCCGGCATAGCGCCGGCCCTCGCTGATGGTCTCGTAGAGCCGGTCGTCGCGGGTCGCGGCGCCGAAGCTGCCGATATAGCCCTGGCGGAAGCGCCGAATGGTCTCGGTGGTGAGCTGCACCTCGCTCATGGGCACGAGATCGAGGGAGCGCAGTTGCCCGATGGTGCGCTGGGTCTCGGGATCGAAGGCGCGGATCGATTCGAGGGTGTCGCCGAAGAAATCGAGGCGGATGGGGTTGGGCAGCCCCGGCGGCGACAGGTCGAGGATGCCGCCGCGCACGGCGTATTCGCCGGTGTCGCGCACGGTGCCGGTGCGCAGGAAGCCGTTGGCCTCGACCCAGGCGGTGACCTGATCCATCGGCACCACGTTGCCGATGGCGGCCGAGAAGGTCTCGACGGCGATTTTTTCTCTGGGAGGCACCCTCTGGATCAGGGCGTTGACGGTGGTGCAGAGGATGCGCGGCTGCTCCTCCGACGAGCGCGAGCGGGACAGGCGCGACAGGGCCGTCATGCGCTGGGCCGCGATGGCGGCGTTGGGCGAGACCCGGTCGTAGGGCTGGCAATCCCAGGCCGGCACGCTCATCGTCTCGATCTCGGGGGCGACGAACTTCAGGGCGTTGACGAAGGCCGCCGAGCGCCCGGAATCGCGCGCGACGTGGACGAGGACCGCCGGCCCCTCGAAGCCGCGACTGAGCGCCCGGGCGAGGTCCGCCACCACGACGGCGTCGAACCCTTCCGGCACATTGGCGAGGGTCGGGCTGTCGCCGCGCTTGAGCGCCTCCAGCGCCCGGGCCAGGGGCCCGGATTTCGGCAGGGCGAAGCGCGCCACGGGGGGCTTCGGGGCGGGCGCGGGGGCTTTGGGCTGAGGTTTGGCCATCGGGTCGGTGATTTGAACTCGTTCGGTGGACGATGCGCACCGCGCCCTCGCCCTTCAGGGAAGGAAGCGAGGGTGGAAAGGCTGATCCGTGTGGGCGCGTAGGCCCTAATGAATCGGCGCGTCGTGCTTATGGAACGCCTTGAGGCGGCGGTACACGGGGGTATCGTAGTTCTGCGGCGTCTCGTCCTCGCCCGTGAGCCAGCGGAACAGGTCGCGGTCGGGCACCTCGATGAGCGCCTCGAACAGGGTCAGCTCCTCGTCCGTCAGGGTTCCGATCTCCGCATCGGCGAAACGGCCCATGATGAGGTCCATCTCGCGGATGCCGCGATGCCAGGCGCGGAAGAGGGTGCGGCGGCGGCGCGGATCGAGGTCCGCGCTGGTGCGGGTGGTTCCGGACATGGGTTGCCTGTGATGCTGCGATCCGGGGATGACAGGATCTCGGGATCCTCGGATCGAAGGATCCCGGTCCGTCCGATGCGGCATCCGCACCGGGACCGGTCCGTCCAGGATGTATATAGAAGCCCCGCGCCGCGTCACCATCCCGCCCGGTGCCTGCGCCAACCTCTTAAGACCGGCGCCGTAGCGTCCGCGAAAACCGCCCTCGCCCGAGCCGCATGACCGACGACGCCCGCCCCGCCCCCCTGCGCCCCGCCATCCTCGATCCGCTCTTCGCGCCCGCGCGCGGCCTGCCGGGGATCGGCCCGAAGATGGCGCCGATGATCGAGCGCCTGCTCGGTACCCCGGAGCAGCCCGCCCGCATCGTCGATCTGCTGTTCCACCTGCCCCAGGGCGGCGTGGTGCGAAAGCTGCTCGGCTCCATCGCCGAGGCGCCGCCGGGCGAGCCGGTGACGCTCGGCGTCACCGTGACGGGCTATCGTCCGCCGCAGCCGGGCGCCGGCCGGCGGCCCTACCGGGTGCTGGTGGAGGACGCCACGGGCGACATCACCCTGGTGTTCTTCGGCATGCCGGGCCCCCGCGTGGAGAAGATGCTGCCGCTGGGCGCCCACCGCTACATCACCGGCCGCATCGACCTCTACGATGGGCATCGCCAGATGGTGCATCCCTCACGCATCATCGACGAGGCGGCGCTCGCCGCCCTCCCCGCCGTGGAACCGGTCTACGGCGCCACGGAGGGGCTGACCTCCAGGGCGATCTCGAAGCTCGCCCATGCCGCCTTGGAGCGCCTGCCGGTGCTGCCCGAGTGGCAGGATCCGGCCTGGCTGGCCCGCGAAAATTGGCCCGCCTTCGCCGACGCCCTGCGGGCCGAGCACCGCCCGGAGAACGCCCCGCCCCCCGTGCCCGAGGGGGCGGCGGCCGCCCCGCGCCCGCCCGCCCGCCAGCGTCTGGCCTACGACGAGCTCCTGGCCTCGCAGCTCGCGCTCGCGCTCCTACGTGCCCGCAACCGCCGCGCGCCGGGCCGGGCCAATGCCGGCGACGGCCATCTCGTGGACCGGATCGAGGCCGCCCTGCCCTTCGGGCTCACGGGCGCGCAGAAACGGGCGGTGGCGGAGATCCGGGCCGACCTCGCCTCCGACCGGCGGATGCTGCGCCTGCTCCAGGGCGATGTCGGCTCGGGCAAGACGGCCGTGGCGCTGCTCGCCATGGCGTCCGCCATCGAGGTCGGCCGGCAGGCCGCCCTGATGGCCCCCACCGAAATCCTCGCCCGCCAGCATTTCGAGCGCCTCGGCCCCATGGCCGGGACGTTGCGCCTGCGCCTCCTCACCGGGCGCGACCGGGCGGCCGAGCGCCGGGCGACGCTGGCCGCCCTCGCGGCGGGCGAGGTCGACATCGTGGTCGGCACCCACGCCCTGTTCCAGGACAGCGTGGTCTTTGCCGATCTCGGTGTGGCGGTGGTGGACGAGCAGCACCGCTTCGGCGTCCACCAGCGCCTGGCGCTCGGCGCCAAGGGCCAGGCCGTGGACATCCTCGTGATGACCGCGACCCCGATCCCCCGCACCCTGGCGCTCACCTGCTTTGGCGACATGGACGTCTCGGTCCTCGACGAGAAGCCCGCCGGGCGCCAGCCCATCGTCACCCGCCTCGTCTCCACCGATCGCCTCGACGAGGTGGTGGCGGCCTTGGGCCGGGCGCTCGCGGCGGGCGACCGGGTCTACTGGATCTGTCCCCTCGTGGCGGAATCCGAGTTCGTCGATCTCGCGGCGGCCGAGGAGCGGTTCGAGGATCTGCGTCACAGCTTCGGCGACGCGGTGGGCCTCATCCACGGCAAGATGCCGGGGCCGGACAAGGACGCCGCCATGGAGCGGTTCGCGGCGGGCGAGACGCGGATCCTCGTCTCCACCACCGTGGTCGAGGTCGGCGTCGACGTGCCGGAGGCGACCATCATGGTCATCGAGCATGCCGAGCGATTCGGCCTCGCCCAGCTCCACCAGCTGCGCGGCCGCGTCGGCCGGGGCTCACGCGCGTCCACCTGCCTCCTGCTCTATCGCGGCCCCCTCGGACAGGTCTCGCGGGCGCGCCTGGAGATGATGCGCGAGACCGAGGACGGCTTTCGCATCGCGGAGGAAGATCTGCGCCTGCGCGGCGAAGGTGAGGTCCTCGGCACCCGCCAGTCCGGCATGGCGGCCTTCCGTCTCGCCAACCTCGAAAGCGACGCCGCCCTGCTGCAGGTCGCGCGCGACGACGCCCAACTCATGGTCCAGCGCGATCCCGGTCTGAAGAGCCCACGCGGACAGGCCCTGCGGGTGCTGCTCTACCTGTTCGAGCGCGACGCCGCGATCCGGCTCCTCGGCGCCGGATAGGATCCCATCCCGCCAAATTCGTGAGTTGGCTCATGAACTTGGCGTCAACGTCTCGGGGTTACGGGTCGCCCCGGAAAACGGGATTGGGGACCATGCCGATCGAGAGCACAGGGTTGAGTTCCACGTCCCTGATCGAGCGCTGGCAGGCGGCGCGACGGCCGGGTGAGGACCTTCCCTCCTACGAGGCCGTGGTTCTCGGCAATCTCGGACGCCACGCCGATCACGCCGCCCTCGTCGCCACCCAGGCGGGGCAACCGCACGACATCCTGTGGAGCGGCGCCCGCTTCCTCGCCTGGCTCAATCGGGATTTCGGGGCTCCGCGCGGGGGCGACACACCCGCGATTCAGCGCTTCGCCGTCACCGACCTCAGCGAGGACGTCCGCCAGCCCCTGCACGAAGTGGTGGAACGGGCCCTGGCGCTTCGTGGCCCGGCTCGCACGCGGTGCGACCGCGTCCATGACGGGATCGTCACCAGCATCGAGTTCCTCGGCCTGCCCCTGACACGCCTGGACGAGGCGCCCCTGGTGCTCCTCAGCCTCGTCGGCACCCAGTCCCGCTACGATCTCGTCAAGGCGATGTTCGGGGCGACCGACCAGGGGATGCTGGCCCTCAGCACCATTCGTAGCGGCAGCGGGCGGGTGAGCGATTTCAAGGTCGTGGCGGCGAACGAGGGGGCGGCCCGCCTCCTCGGCACCACCATCTCCGCTCTGCAATGGCAGCGCCTGACCCGGGTCTCCGCGCGCTTGACCCAGAGCGACGTCCTCGCTCGCCTGATCGGCGTCATCGCGTCGGAGCGCCGGGACGTCTTCGAGGTCAGCCTGACGGGGGGCGACGGGTGCGAGCTGCACCTCAAGATCGAGGCCGGCTGCATCGGCGAACTCCTGGCCCTGACCTTCGTGGATGTCGGGGACCTCAAGGCCCGCGAGGCGTCCGCCCGCCTCCTGTTCGAGAACAACCCCCTGCCCATGTGGCTGATCGATCGCGACACCCATCGCTTCCTGGCGGTGAACGACGCGGCCCTGGCCCATTACGGCTACAGCCTCGAGCGCTTCCACGGCATGACCCTGGCCGACCTCGAGCCCACGGTCACCGGCCCCGTGCCGGCCCCGGACGAGCTCTACGGTCCCACCGCGCCGCGGACGCACCGGCGGGCGGACGGGTCGCGCATCGAGGTGACGCTGTTCGAGCGGGTCCTCGATGTTCACGGCCGTGCCGCCGTGCTGACGGCGGTGATCGACGTGACCGAGCGCCGCCGGGCCGAAGCGCGCATCGCCCACATGGCGCACCACGACGCCCTGACCGACCTGCCCAACCGCGTCCTGTTCCGGGCGCGGTTGGGCGATGCCATCGTCCGCCAGCGGCAGACCGGCACCGGGGCCCTGGTGCTGTTCCTCGACCTCGACCACTTCAAGACCGTCAACGACACCCTGGGTCATTCCGCCGGAGACGACCTGCTGCGCGGCGTGACCGAGCGCCTGGCGGCGTGCCTGGAGGACGGCGACCTCATCGCCCGCATGGGGGGCGACGAATTCGCGATCCTGGCGGAGCGCGAGGTTTCGGCCGGGGCCCTGTCGGCCCGCCTCATCGAGGCCGTGAGCCGGCCGTTCGCGATCCAGGGGCAGGAGGTCCGCGTCGGCGTCAGCATCGGTGTCGCGCGCCTGCCGCAGGACGGCACCGACCCCGATCGACTGCTGCGCAACGCCGATCTCGCCCTCTACGGGGCCAAGGGGGCCGGCCGGAACCGGCATCACTGCTTCACCCTCGCGATGGAGGCCGAGATCCAGACCCGGCGGGCCCTGGAGCAGGATCTGCGCGCCGCCTTCGCGGCGGATGGTCTCGAGATCTACTATCAACCCGTGCTGCTGGCCGCCTCCGGGCGGCTCGCGGGGTTCGAGGCGCTCCTGCGCTGGCGCCACTCCGAGCGCGGCTTCATCTCCCCCACCGAGTTCGTCCCCATGGCCGAGGAGACCGGCCTCATCGACCCCATCGGCGAATGGATCCTGCGCACGGCCTGTGCCGAAGCGGCCTCCTGGCCGGCACCCCTGCGAGTCGCCGTGAACCTCTCCCCGGTCCAGTTCCGGAATCGCGGTCTCGTCGACACGGTGCGGCGGGTGCTGGCGGAGACCGGGCTCGCGCCGGATCGCCTCGAGCTCGAGATCACCGAGACCGTGCTTCTGGCCGAGAACGCGGCCAACCTCGCGGCCCTGCACCAGCTCAGGGCGCTGGGCACGCGCATCGCCATGGACGATTTCGGAACGGGCTATTCGTCGCTCGGCTATCTGCGGTCGTTCCCCTTCGACCGCATTAAGATCGACCGCTCGTTCGTGAGCGAGATGGAGACCCATCCGGAGGCCGCCGCCATCGTCCGGGCCATCGTCGACCTCGGGGCCAGCCTCGGGATCCTCACCACCGCGGAGGGCATCGAGACGGACGGGCAGTTCCAGCGCCTGCGGGCGGCCGGGTGCGACGAGGTCCAGGGCTTCCTGTTCGGTCGCCCGATGCCCGTCGGCCGGGCCCGGTGGCTGATCGGCGAGGCGGCCGTCGAGACGGTGCCCGTTCGGCGCGCGGTCTGATCCGGCCTCCCCTCAGGCCTCGGTCCTCTGGGGAGCGGGCGCCGGGGCGTCCTCCCCCCGCGCGGCGCGCAGGGTCGCGGCCATGGCCTGGATCCGCGCATGCGGGTCGTCGGGCTGGATCACACCCGCCGACATGACGAGCTTGGCCGCGTCGTCGACGCTCATGGCGATCTCCACGATGTCGCGGCGCGGCAGGTAGAAGAAGAACCCCGTGGTCGGGTTCGGCGCGCAGGGCAGGAACACCCCGACATGGTCGCCGCCAGGCGCCAGCGCGTTCTGCACGTCGGGGGCGGCCGGGGCCGAGAGGAACACCACCGACCACGTGCCCTTCACCGGGAATTCGACGAGGCCGACCGTGCGGAACGAGGTGCCGTTGGCGGAAAACAGCGTCTCGAAGATCTGCCGCAGGCCCTTGTACAGGCCGGAGATCACCGGAGTGCGCGCGAGCAGCACCTCGCCGAACTCGACGACGCTGCGGCCGACGAGGTTGGCTGTGAGGAAACCGAGCAGGGTCACGGCCAGGAAGGCGATGAGGAGGCCGAGGCCTGGGATCGAGAACGGCAGGTAATGGTCGGGCAGGTAGCTCGCCGGCACCAGGGGCTTCACCCAGCCGTCGATGAGGCTGATGAACCACCAGGTGATGTAGATGGTGATGGCGAGCGGCCCGGAAACGATGATGCCGGTGAGGAAGTAGGTCCGCAGCCGCCCGCGCGCGCTGACCCGTGGGCGGGCACCGGCGGGGTCTGGTTCGGGGACCGGCGGAATGAGTGGCGCCACGGATGCACTTTCGGCCGTGGGGCACGGCGCGCGAGGATCGTCGGCCGGCCCCGGCCCCCCTGACGGTTAGAGGTAGCCCCTGAGGGGGCCGGGCTCAAGGCCGGCCCCCCGGCCGGGCTCAAGGCCGGGCCCCCGGCCTGTCGCTCAGTGTCGGGTCGGACGCTCCGTCAGGGCGTGCGTGAGGAAGAACCGCACCATCTCGGCGCTGGCGTCCGGCCCGCGCGGATCGGTGTAGGAGCCGTCCGGGCTGCCGCCCGACCAGGCGTGGCCGGTGCCGTGCAGGAGCCAGTGCTCCAACACCGAGCGCCCGCTCTCCTCGGTCCGGACCGTACGGGTGTAGCGCGTGCCGCCCGGCGCCGTGCCCTGCGTCACCGTGGTGCCGAGCGCCGGGGCGGGCGTGGTTTGGGAGGGTGTGGCTTGGGCGATCACCCGTTCGCCGTTGACGGGATGGACCGTGCGGTCGCCGTCGCCGTGGAACACGATGGTGGGCACGGCCGGGCCGTCGCCGCGCGGCTGGACCGCCCCGCCCCCGTTCATGGCCGCGAAGGCGGAGGGCATGTCGCGCGCCGCCCCGCAGGCGAGGCCCGAGTGGACGCCGACCGCCGCGAACAGGTCGGGATAAGTCGCGGCCATGATGGCAGCGGCCGCCCCGCCCGCCGAGAGGCCGGCGACGTAGACGCGGGTGTCGTCGCCGCCGAACTCGGCCAGGACCGCCCGGGCGATGCCGGCGATGAGGGCCGGCTCGCCGCCCTCCCGCTGCTGGTCCCCGGCGCTGAACCAGTTCCAGCATTTCTGTGCGTTGGCGGAAGGGGGCTGCTCCGGATAGGCCACGAGGAAGCCCTGCGCCTCGGCGAGCGCGTTCATGCGGGTGCCGGCGGCGAAGTCGTCGGCCGATTGGGTGCAGCCGTGGAGCATCACGATCACCGGCCGTCTCGTCTCCGCTCGACCGCTCGGCACGTAGACCTTGTAGTCGCGGGCCCCCGTCGCGCCGGTGAAGCGGCGCGTCTCGAAGCGCGCCCCCTCGGGCACGGGAGCCGGCTTCGCGGCGGGGCGGCGCCCGAATCCCTGACCCAATCCCTGGCCGAGCCCTTCGAGGTTCGGCATCGCGCCCGCCAAGCCGCCAGCCTGGCCGCCGGACTTGGCGAACCGCTCGGTCAGGCCGCGCAGGGTTTGCGCGAGATCGGAGTGCGGCGGCGTCGGGGCGTCCGCCTGGGCACCCGGTGCCGTCCAGGCACCGGTGGCGTCGCTCGGCGCCAGCATGTCGAGGACGGCACGCGGATCGGCCGCCTTCGGCGTCGCCGTGTCGGGCGCCGGCTTGCCCTGGAGCAGGGCCATCGCTTCGGAGAGCCGTCCGGCCTGGGTGAGGCGGGTGACGGCGGCCATGTCGATGGCGGGGAAATGACTTGTGGTGAACGAGCCCATGAACCGGGTTCCTTGTCGGTGGGAGATCAGGCGATGCGGTCGGCCAAAGCCGCCTTGACGGCCGGGCTCGCCTGGAAGGCGCCGAGCACCTGCACGGAGGCGATGGCCGCGCGGGCGAGGTCGGGTGTGACGTCGGGGGCGATGCTGGCGAGGCCGAGCACCTGGATGTGGAGCGGCGTGCCGGCGTCGCGCGCCGCCTCGAGGGCGGCGCGGCTGTAATGCGACAGGCCGAGTTCGAGCCCCTTGCGGGCGACGGACTGGCGCACGGCCTCGCCCTGGCGTTCGAGCTGATTGCGCACGGCGGTGCGGATGAAGTCGGCCCGGTTGGCGAAGAAACCGTCGCGGACCATCAGGTCGATGTGCCCGAGGTCGACGAAGCCGAGATTGACCGTGACCTTCTCGCTGTCGGGCAGCTTCGGCCGCAGGGCGTGAACGTTGTCTTCCATCTCTCGAACCCCCTCAGACCATCCGGTTGGATGGTCTGAAGATGGTAATAGGATGGGGAAGTGCAAGGGCAGACATGCGAACGCCCTCGAAGCGACCCTGTGCCGGTCGCGCCGAGGGCGCCTGTCTGGGGGACAGTCCGGCCTCGCGAGGCCGACGGGCTACTCCACCGTCACGGATTTCGCGAGGTTGCGCGGCTGATCCACGTCTTTCCCCATGAACACCGCCGTGTGGTAGGCGATGAGCTGGATCGGCACGGCGTAGACGATGGGGGCCACGACCGCGTCGCAATCCGCCATGGTCACGGTGGCCAGGGTCTCGAGGCCCGCCGCCG